>Ga0214468_1000014_pt1 | contig 57246 bp, 44 predicted proteins | sample RVTome_9_FD_187334 | JGI IMG/M metagenome (GOLD analysis project Ga0214468, IMG submission 187334) | Soil microbial communities from uranium-contaminated site in the Upper Colorado River Basin, Wyoming, United States - RVT155D38 HiSeq ...
GTGTGCGCCGGCATCGCCAAGAACTTCAACCTGGACCCGACGCTGGTCCGCATCCTCTTCGTCCTGGTGTCGATCTTCTCGGCCGCTTTCCCCGGGATCATCGTCTACGTGATCCTGTGGATCGTCATGCCCGAGGAGGGCGCCGCGGCGCCGCCGCCGCCGAGCGCGCCGCCGCCCGCAAGCTGAGCGGGCGGGGCGTTCCCGCGGCGGCGGGCGGTCTGAGGCGCGTTCTCCTCGGAAGGCGTCGAAGCCGCGGGAACGGATCCGCCGGCTCGGGTGCCTCATGAGGGAGAGGGCCCGCTGCCCTCGGGAGGCTGCGCCATGAAGAAAGCCACCTCGACCTGTCTGTTCTTGGCCGTCCTGCTGGCGCTCGCCTGCGCGATGGAGACGCCGACGGGCGATGGCGGGTCCGACGAATCGTTCGAGGTCGCGGAGCAGGCTGCGACCTCGACGCCCGGCGCGCTCGGCTACGCTGGCGGCGCCCGGCGTGAGGGCGGCGAGCCTCCGCCGGGCGCTGCGCCCGCGCCCGCCACGGTTCCGGACGCCCGGCCGGTCCCGGCCGACCGCAAGCTCGTCCGCACGGTCCATTTCGTCTTCACCGTCGACGCGCCGGAGACGGCGGCGGACCGGGCGCAGGAGCTCGCCGCCGAAGCAGGCGGCTACGTGGCGTCGGTCGAGGCGGTGCGGCGGGACGGGCTGCTGCACTACAAGCTGACCTTGCGCGTCCCCGGCGAGCGGCTGGACGCGGTGCTCGCGGCCCTCGAGGAGCTGGCCGCCGAGGTCGAGCGCGAGCAGGTCTCGACCGAGGACGTGACGGACCGGTACGTCGACCTCGAAGCGCGCCTGCGCGCTCTCCGCGCGACCGAGGAGGAGCTCACCGCGTTGCTCCGCGAGTCGCGCTCGCGCGGTCACTCGGCGGAGGACATCATGGCGATCTTCCGCGAGCTCACCGGCATCCGATCGCAGATCGAGCAGCTCCAGGGCCAGCTCCAGCTCCTCGCCAACCGGGTGGCGTTCTCGACCGTCCACCTCGAGCTGCGTCCGACGGCGGCGGCACGGCCGCTGGTCGACGAGGGGTGGAGCCCCGGCTCGACCGCCCACTCGAGCGTCCGCGCGCTCCTCGCCGCGCTCCAGTGGCTCGCCGACGCCGCGATCGTCCTGGCGGTCGCCGTGCTGCCGGTGCTGTTGATCGTCCTGGTGCCGCTGTGGCTGCTGCTCAGGCTGCTGGTGAGGCTCCGTGCGCGACGGCGCGCCGCAGGCTCGACGACGGGCTCCCCTCCGGCTTCGGATTGAGCCGTCCGGGACGGGGGCGGCAGACGTCGAGGTCCCTCCATCCCAAGGGGAGACCGGGCGGTGGAGAGCGGCCCTCTGTCCTCCCGGTCGATCAGTTCCCGCCGCCGGCGCGGCGGAGGATCTCGCCCAGGATGGCGGCGCCGAGGCTCTCGGCGGCGCGGCGGGCACCGGTCTCCACCTCGGCGGGCACGCGGCGGCCAGCCGAGGGCTCGGGCGCCGGTGCGCGCGGCGGGATCGAGGCGGTCTGGACCGGCGGGGGCGAGCCGCCGCCGTTGCGCAGCAGCGGGTAGGGGTTGATCGCGCCGCCCGGGCCGTAGATCCCGTAGTGGAGGTGGGTCGGGGTGGAACGGGCGTTGCCCGAGTTGCCGACGTAGCCGAGCACGGTGCCGGGCGCGACCCACTGGCCCTGGCGGATCGGCCCCCAGCTCTCGAGGTGGGCGTAGTAGTGGCGCCAGCCGGCCGGCCCCTCGACCGAGACGGTGATCCCGCCGAGGCCGCCGTTGCCGAGCCGGGTCACGTACCCCTCGGTGGCCGACAGCACCGGCGTGTTGCGCCCGGCGAAGATGTCGATCCCATCGTGTCGCCGCCCGCCGCTGCGCGCCGCGCCGAAGGTGTCGGAGAGCTGCGCCGGCCGCACCCCCTGCACCGGCACCGGCAGCGAGCGGGGCGGCGGCATCCGCCGCATGTCGGTCGACGGGGACGGCGGCCGGGACGTCCTGGGCGTGGTCGGAGCGACGGAGACGCACGCGCCCGCGAGGGCGAGGAACGGCAGCAGCCGGACCGCGGGGTGCCGCAGGTACGGCCGGCGCCCGGCAGGTCCACGAGAGGCGAGTCGAGTCATGGCATTGTCCCCCAACAAGGACGAACACCCGTTTGATTCCGGTGTTTCGGACGAGGCATGTCATACTTGTGTGGCGAGGAGGTACGGCAAGACATGCTGAGTGTGAGACTCGATCCTGACACCGAACGGCGCCTGGACGATCTGGCGAGGACCACGGGCCGCACGAAGAGCTATTACGTGCGCGAGGCCATCGTCGCGCACATCGAGGAGATCGAGGACCGATACATCGCGATCCAGAGGCTCGAGGACCCGGCGGAGCGTATCCCGCTGGAAGAACTGGAGCGCGAGCTTGAGCTGGAGGATTGAGTTCGATGCTCGAGCGGCCAAGGAGCTGCGAGCGCTCGACCGACCGACGCGACGCCGCATCCTCGAGTTCCTCAGGGAACGGGTCGCGGGAGACGAGAATCCCAGGCGTGTCGGGCTCGCCCTCAAGGGGCAAGCGACGCCTCTTTGGCGCTATCGAGTCGGCGATTACCGGCTGGTTTGCTCGATCGAAGACGATCGCCTGATCGTGCTCGTCGTACGCGTCGGCCATCGGCGAGAGGTTTACCGTTGACCGAGTTGCCTTCCAACCGCCCTCCGACTCACCCCGGGGAGATGTTGCTCGAGGAGTTCCTGCGTCCGTTGGGGATCAGCCAATCGGCGTTCGCCGTACGGATGGGCGTCTCATACCCGCGGCTCAACGAGATCGTGCGCGGCAAGCGGTCGGTGACGCCCGACACCGCACTGCGCCTGGAGCGGGTGCTGGGAATGTCGGCCGGCTTCTGGCTGGGGCTGCAGACCGACTGGGACCTGTGGCACGCGATGCGGGAGGAGGCGGCCGAAGAGATCGCCGAGCTGGAGCCGTTGTCGCAGTCTGCCTGAGGAGAGCCGGCTATCGCTGCGCCTCACCGGAAGTCGTGGCTGGGGGTCGCTGCGACCTGCTCGTGGGCGACCTCCGAGAGGGGCCAGAAGCGCTCCGCCTTCACCGACAGGGTGCCGTCGCGCTTCTGGAGGACGCCTTGGACGATCAGGCCGCTCGAGCCGACGAGGAGGCGGCGGTTCTCTTTCAAGAGGTCCGGGGAGACGATCGCCTGGGCCATGCCGGTCTCGTCCTCGAGGGTCATGAACAGCAGGCCCTTGGCGGTGCCGGGGCGCTGGCGGACGACGACCGAGCCGGCCATCGTGACCCGGACGCCGTTGGGGCGGCGGGGGAGCTCGGCGGTGGGGACGACGCCGCGGGCGGCGAGGGCGGAGCGGAGGTAGCGGACGGGGTGGGGGCCGGCGGAGAGGCCGGTGTGGGCGTAGTCGGCGAGGGTCTCGTCGATCGCGGTCATCTCGGGCAGGGGAGAGGGGCTCTCGTCGGGGAGGCCCGCGAGCAGCGGGCCGGCGGGCCGGCCGGCCCGGGCGACCTGCCAGAGCGCGCCGCGCCGGGTCTGTCCGAACGTAGCCAGGGCGTCGGCGGCGGCGAGGGCGGCGAGCTCGGCATCGCGCAGGGCGGCGCGGCGGGCGAGGTCGTCGACGTCGGCGAAGGGGGCGCGGGAGGCCTCGCGCTCGATCGCCTGGGCGGCGGCGGCGCGCAGGCCCTTGACGAACTTCAGCCCGAGGCGGCAGGCGCCCTCCTCCCAGCGGCACTTCACCCCGGAGCGGCCGACCTCGATCCGGCGCACCTCGACGCCGGCGCGCTGGGCGTCCTTGACCAGGGTGGCCGGGTGATAGAAGCCCATCGGCCAGGCGTTGAGCAGGGCGACGAGGAAGGCGGTGGGGTGGTGGGCCTTGAGGTAGGCGCTGGCGTAGGCGATCAGGGCGAAGCTCGCGGCGTGCGACTCGGGGAAGCCGTAGAGGGCGAACGAGCGGATCGCCTGGACGATCTGGTCGCGCGCCGCCTCGCCGAGGCCGCGCTCGGCCATCCCGCGGCGTAGCTTGTCCTCCATCGCGTTCATCTGCTCGAGCGAGCGCTTCGAGCCCATCGCCCGCCGCAGCGCCTCGGCCTCGCCGCCGGTGAAGCCGGCCGCCTCCATCGCGATGCGCAGGATCTGCTCCTGGAAGAGGACGACGCCGAGGGTGCGCTCGAGGATGGGCTCGAGGCAGGGGTGGGGGTAGGTGACCGCCTGGCGGCCGAGGCGGCGCTCGAAGTAGGGGTTCGCCATCCCGCCGGCGATCGGGCCGGGGCGGATGATCGCCACCTGGACGACGAGGTCGTAGAAACGGCGCGGGGCGTTGCGCGGCAACGACGCCATCTGGGCGCGGCTCTCGATCTGGAAGACGCCGACGGTGTCGGCGCGGCGGATCATCGCGTAGGTCTTCGGGTCGTCGGGCGGCAGGTGGGCGAGGTCGAGCGAGACCCCCTCCTTCTCGCGCACCAGCGGCACCGCCTCCTCGAGGACGTTGAGCATCCCGAGCCCCAAGAGGTCGACCTTGATGATGCCGAGGTCGGCGCAGTCGTCCTTGTCCCACTGGACGACCGAGCGCCCGGCCATCGCCGCGGGCTCGATCGGCACCACCTCGTCGAGCCGGCCGGCGGCGATGACCATGCCGCCCGAGTGCTGCCCGAGGTGGCGCGGCATGTGGTGGATGCGCGGCCAGAGCTCGCTGAACAGGCGCATCCGCCGCGCGTCGGGGTCGAAGCCGGCGGCGGCCAGCTCTTCGCGGAAGCGCTTCGGGTCGCCGCGGTGGAGGTCGTAGGTGAAGGTGCCGAGCTGCTTGGCGAGCCGGTCGACCTGCTCGGCGGAGTAGCCGAGCGCCTTGGCCACCTCGCGGGTCGCCGAGCGGTCGCGGTAGGTGACGACGTTCGCGGTCATCGCCGCGCCGGCCTCGCCGTAGCGCCGGTAGACGTACTGGATCACCTTCTCGCGCTGGTCGCCCGAGGGGAGGTCGAGGTCGACGTCCGGCCACTCGCCGCGCTCCTCGGAGAGGAAGCGCTCGAAGAGAAGCTCCATCTTCACCGGGTCGACGGCGGTGATCCCGAGCGCGTAGCAGACCGCCGAGTTGGCCGCCGACCCGCGCCCCTGGACCAGGATCCCTTCGCGCCGGCAGAAGCGGACGAGGTCCCAGACGATCAGGAAGTAGCCGGCGAGGTCGAGCTTGTCGATCATGGCGAGCTCGCGCTCGACCTGCGCCTGCGCCCGCGCGGTGAGCGGCCGGAAGCGCGCCCGCGCCTCGTTCCAGGTGACGTGGCGCAGGTAGGAGGCCGGGGTCTCGCCCGGCGGTAGCGGGTAGTCCGGGAAGCGGTAGCCGAGGTCGGCGAGGGTGAAGTCGAGCTCGCCGGCGAGCGCGGCCGAGGCGGCGACCGCCTCGGGGAGGTCGGCGAAGAGCTCGGTCATCTCCCGCCCGCCCTTCAGATGGCGCTCACGGTGGGCGGCGAGCATGCGGCCGGCGCGGTCGAGGTCGGTACGCTCGCGGATGCAGGTCATGACGTCGTGGAGCGGCCGGTCCTCGGGCCGCGCGTAGCGCACGCCGTTCGTGGCGACGAGCGGCAGCCGCAGGCGGCGGGCGAGCGCGACGAGGGCGCGGTTGCGGTGCTCCTCCTCGCGCCGGCGGTGGCGCTGGATCTCGACGTGGACCCGGCTGTCGAAGGCGGCAGCGAGCCGCTCGAGCAGGGGGCGGGCGGCGTCGGGCCGGCCGGCCGCTTCGAGCGTCCTCACCAGCGGTCCCTCCTCGCCCCCGGTCAGGCAATGCAGCCCGCCGGCGTGCGCGCGCAGGAGCTCCCAGCTCGCCCGCCCCTCGCCCTTCGGCCGGCCGCGGCCGGCGGCGGTGACGAGCCGGCACAGGTTGCGGTAGCCGGCGCGGTCGCGCACCAGCACGGTGACCCGCGGCAGCCGCGCCGCCTCGGCCTCGCCCCGCCGCCCGCGCGGTGGCTCCCCGGCGCCCGGCGGCCGCGCCGCGGCCAGCTCCGGCGCGTCGAGCGCCACCTCCGCCCCGACGAGCGCCCTGAGCCCGGCCTCGCGCGCCGCGGCGTAGAAGCGCGGCGCCCCGTACACCCCGCCCCGGTCGACCAGCGCCGCCGCCGGCAGGTCGAGCTCCGCCGCCCGCAGCACCAGGTCCTCCGGCATCGACGAGCCGTCGAGGAACGAGAACGACGATGCCGCCCGCAGCTCGCAGTACGGCGGCCCGCCCCGCGCCCGTGCCCGGGGCGCCGCCGGGCGATCCGGAGCCTCGTCCCCCGTCTTCCTCTTCAGCCCCCGCAGGTCCAGCCAGGTGCCGACGTGCCGGGACGGCGGGGCGGGCAGGTCGTCGCGGTCGGCCACGGGGAGAGTTTAGGCGGTGAAGAGGCGTAAGTCCAGAGAAGACGCAAAGCTGCCGGCGGCAGAGCGCGCCCCTTCGTCGATCCTCGCAAGCTGCTCGCCTACCTGCTCGCGAACAGCCATCCGGAGGGGCGCCACAAGGCAGCGTTCTTCGCCCGTCTCGGGTTCACCCGGGAAAACTGGAAAGAGCTCGCACGGGAGCTTCGGCGCATCGCCCGAACCGGCATCGTCGAGGTCGAGCGGCCCAACGCGTACGGGATCAGCTATCGGGTCGGTGGTAGCGTTCTCGGTGCGAGCGGCGACACCGCCGAGATCGTGACGGTCTGGATCGTTCTCCACGGGGAGGGCTTTCCACGGTTCGTCACGGCGTTCCCGAGGGGTCGATGATGAGTTTCAAGATCCTGGAAACCATAGCTCTCGACCGGGACCTCCCGGAGCACGGTCTGCACAAGGGCGACCTCGGAGCCGTCGTGCACGTGTACGAGCCCGGCGTCGCGGAGGTGGAGTTCGTCGAGCCCTCCGGGCACACGCAGGCACTCGTCACGCTGCGCGAGGGCGACGTCCGCGAGATCCGCGACGAGGATCTGGCCGCGTTGGAGCGGCAACCGACTCTGGGCTAGCCGCCTTCGACCATCCTCTCGTACCCCGGCACGCCCCGGCCGAGGACGACGTCGCGGCGGGCGCGCCAGGCGCCGTCGGGGCCGTGCTCGGGTTCGACGACGCCGGAGCCGCCGCGCGGGGTGCGGCGGGAGCGGCGCTCGCGCTCGGCGTCGAACAGAGGGTCGTCGGTGAAGTGGACGTCGTCGATCCAGTAGGTCGCGCGGCCGGGCTCGACGACGTGCATGTGGACGTGCTGGGGTGCCGTGCGGGTGGGGTAGGCGCCGGGGCGGACCGTGTCGAAGCGGTAGGCGCCCGTCTCGTCGGTCTTCGCCCAGCCGCGGAGCCGGCCGTGGCGGGTGGCGGCGTCGGGATAGATGCCCCCCGCGTCGGTGTGATACGCGTAGACGATCACCCCCGCGGCGGGGGTCCCGTCCGGCCGCCGGACGGTCCCCTCGAGGACCATCGGCTCCCCGGGCTCGCCGGCCGGGGCGATCCGGGACCGGGCGGCGAGCGTCTCGGGCATCCCTTCGAAGACCAGCTCGCACCCCTCGCACGGTCCACCGACGATCGGCTCGCGTCCGTCCGGCGGGACGGCGGAGACCTGGCAGCCGGCGAGTAGGAGGACGGCGCAGAGGGCGGCCGCCGCGAAGTGGCGGGTCGTCGTCGGCAGGGTCATGGCTCGTTCACCTCGTCTCGGTACGTGGGGGTTCCCGGAGAGTTGCGCTTTCGGTACAGGCTACCCCGCGGTCACGGCGCGGCTCGCCGGGCGCCGACCCACTTGTCCGCGCTCGACCCTCGTGACACGATCCCGCGCCGTCTTCCCCTCGATCGCGCGGCCCGTTCGCCCGCGCCGGAGCCTCGCCGCCATCGACACCCCGCCCGCGCCGCGCCTGCGCTACTTCGGCTGGTGGCTCCCCGCGATGCTCGCAGCCTGGGCGGTGACGGTCCTGCCGCTCGTCGAGCGGCCCGTCGAGGCGGCGGCCGCGTTCTGGCCGCTCGTCCTCGTCGGGGTGGCGGGCGCGGCGCTGGGCAACGCGAGCGCGGTGGGCGGCGGGCTGATCTTCGTGCCCGTCATGGTCCTCGTCTACCGCGTCGACCCCGTGGCCTCGCTCCAGATCGCGCTCGTCGGTCAGTCGTTCGGGATGACGAGCGGCGCTCTGGGCTGGCTCAGGCGGCGGGAGGTCCCGCTCGGCGCCCTGCCCGTGGCGGTGCCGGCGCTCCTCGTCGGCGGCACGCTGGCGACGCTCGTCGTGCGGCCGAGCCCGCTCCTCGTCAAGGGGCTGTTCGGCCCGGTGTCGGTCCTCGTCGGCCTGCTGGTGCTCATCCTGCTGAACCACCCCGAGCGGGAGCTCCGGGAGGTGCCGCGGCGCGCCTGGCCGTGGCTCGCCCTCGTCGCCCTCGGCGGCGGAGTGCTCACCGGCTGGGTGGCGATCGGCGAGGGGGAGGTCATCGCGGCCTTCCTGATGCTGGCATACGGCCTCGCGCCGTCGCGCGGGATCGGGCTGGGCACGGTGCTCCTGTCGGTCAACTCGATCTACCTGGCCCTGCTCCATGCCCTCTTCGTCGGCGGCGTGCGCTGGGAGATGGCGGCCTTCGTCGCCCTCGGCTGCGTCTTCGGCGGCCGGCTCGGGCCCTTCCTCGCCCAGCGGGTCGGCCCCCGCCGCCTCAAAGTCGGCTTCGCCGTCCTCGCCATCGCCGACGGCCTGCTGATGATCTGGCAGGCGGTCCGCTCGCTGCCGTAGGGGCGGCCCCACGGACTTTCGATCCGGGCTAGAAGCGCAACAGCATCGCGCCCCAGTGGAAGCCGGCGCCGAAGGCGGTGAGCAGCACCAGGTCGCCGGGGGCGATGCGGCCGGCGTCGAGCGCCTGGCGGAGGGCGAGGGGGACCGAGGCCGAGCCGGTGTTGCCGTACTCGGCGACGTTCGAGAAGAGCTTGCCCTCGGGCAGGTCGAGCTGCCCGGCGACGGCGGCGAGGATCCGCGCGTTCGCCTGGTGGGGGACGACGAGGGCGACGTCGTCGATCCCGACGCCGGCCTCGGTGAGGACCTCGCGCGAGGCGGCGGCCATCCGGGTCACCGCCTCCCTGAACACCGCCCGCCCCTTCATGACGATGTGCTTGTGCTCGCCGCGTGCCGCGACCTCCGGCGAGAACGGCCGCCGCGTACCGCCGGCGACGAGGGTGAGGATGTCGGCCCGGCTGCCGTCGGTGCCGGCGATGGCGGCGAGCCGCTCGACCGGCCGCTCGCCGGGCCCGACGACCGCCGCTCCGGAGGCGTCGCCGAAGAGCACGCAGGTGGCGCGGTCCTCCCAGTTCATCAGCCGCGACAGCAGCTCGACGGCGACGACGAGGACCCGGCGCGGCCGTCCGTTCGACCCCCGCGCCCGGGAGAAGGCGACGTCGAGCGCCTGGAGGAAGCCGGCGCAGCCGCTGCCGGCGAGGTCGTAGCACGGCACCTCGCGGGCGCCGAGGCGGTGCTGGAGGAAGGCCGAGGTGTCCGGGATGTAGACCTCCGGCGTGTCCGTGGCGACGACGATCTCGTCGATCTCGCGGACCTCGAGGCCGGCGTCGGCCAGCGCCGCCCGGGCCGCGCGCTCGGCCATGTCCACCGTCGTCTCGTCGTCCGCCGCGAACCGCCGCCGCTCGATCCCGGTGCGCTCGCGGATCCACTCGTCGGTGGTGTCGACGAGCTCGCCCCAGTCGGCGTTCGTCATCACCCGCTCGGGCACGTAGGCGCCGATCCCGACGATGCCGACCCGCGCGGTCACGGCGCGGCCTCCCCGGCCCGCGGAAGGAGCGGGCGCCGGCCCGCCGGTGCGGCGGGCTGGCGCACCGGCCCGTCCGTGCGGCAAGGGGTCGGTCCGGCTGCGGGGCGGCTGTCGTGAGGTGCGCGCGGCATCGGAGCGGCCGATCCTACCGCCGCGCCGCTCACCGGGGGCGGGCCGGCGGTCGAGCCGCACCGGCGGGAGGCGGATCCTCGCCGCGGGCCGGCGGTCGGGCGGAGGCGTCGCGAGGAATCCGGGGTAGGGTCGGCGGACCGCCGTGAAGACGGCCGTGCTCACCCTCCTGGCGCTCGTCGCCTTCGCCGCGAACTCGCTGCTCGCCCGGCTGGCGCTCGTCGAGGGCGCGATCGACGCGGCGAGCTTCGCCGGCATCCGCCTCGCCGCCGGGGCCGTCCTCCTCGCCGTCCTGCTCCTCGGCCGCGGCGGTCGTCCCGCGGGGAGCTGGGGCGGGGCGGTCGCGCTCTTTCTCTACGCCGTGCCCTTCGCCCTCGCCTACCTGACGCTGACCGCGGCGACCGGCGCGCTGATCCTCTTCGCCGCCGTCCAGGTGACCATGGTCGGGGTCGGTCTGCGGCGCGGCGAGCGGCCCGGGCCGCGCGAGTGGGTCGGCCTCGCCGTCGCCGTCGCCGGTCTCGTCTACCTGGTCTCGCCGGGCCTCGCGGCGCCGTCTCCCGTCGGTGCGGCGGCCATGGCCGTGGCGGGCGCGGCATGGGGCGTCTACTCCCTCCTCGGCCGCGGCTCGGGGCGGCCCGCCGCGACCACGGCGGGCAACTTCGTGCGGGCGGCGCCGCTCGGGCTGGCGGCGATGGCCGCGGCGGGGCTGGCGGCGGGAGCGGTCACCCTCACCTGGCGGGGCGTTCTCCTCGCGGTCGTCTCCGGCGCGGTGACCTCCGGGCTGGGCTACGTCGTCTGGTACGCGGCGCTCGCCGGGCTCACCGCGACGCGGGCGGCGACCGTGCAGCTCGCCGTGCCGGTGCTCACCGCCTTCGGCGGCGTCGCGCTGCTCGGCGAGCCGGTGACGTTGCGGCTCGTCGTCGCCTCGGCGCTCATCCTCGGCGGCGTCCTGCTCGCGATCCGCGCCCGGCGGCCCGCCGGAAGCGTCCGGCCGCCGGCCGCGGCGGCTCCCGGCGGTCGTCCGTGAGCGGCGGCCCGGGTCCGGGTCCTGGTGCGCTTCAGCAGAAGATCCGCCAGCTCCTCGCCGCTCGCGAGGCAGCGGCCCGCGGTAGGGAGGGCTGTTAGGCTGAGGCGGCCCTCGACCGGAAAGGAGCCCGCCGTGACGACCGCTTCCGAAGCCCCTCGCCCGGCACCGGCCGCCGACGGCTCCGGCGCCGACCCCGCCCGCCGTCCGCTGCGCGACGCTCTCGTCGTGGCGGGGACGATGGCCGCCACCTTCGCCGTGCTGCGGCTGGCGCTCGCCGCCTCGCCCGGCGCCGACCTCGACGTCGCCGGCTACAACGTCCACCACCTGTTCACCGGGCTGCTCCTCGTCGCCGCGGGCGGCTTGCCGCTGGCGATCCGGGGCGGCGGTGGGCGCGCCGGCACGGCGGCGCGGGCGGTCTTCGCGGTCGGCCTGGCGATGGCGCTCGACGAGTGGGTCTACCTGATCGCCACCGACGGCTCGAATGCCTCGTACCTGCTGCCGGTTTCGTTGTGGGGCGGTGTCGCGGTCGTCGGCCTGGCGATCTTCTACGCGCTGGCGGTGGGCGCGGTCGCGGCACGCTGCCGGAGGCGGGAGGGCGCCGGGGGAGAGACGGGTGCGGGCGCGGGGGAAGTCCCGGTGGACCGGAGCTCCGCGGGCGGGCTCGGCGGCGGGAGGACGGCGGCGGTCCACGCCTCCACGGTGGTTCTTCTCGCCTGCGCCGTCGCCGCCGGCGGCTGCATCAGCGTCCAGGTGCAGGAGGTCGGGGCGCCGGGCGGCTCGCTGGCCGAGGGGCGGCGGATCGTCGACCTGACCCACGCCTTCGACGCCGACACCGTCTACTGGCCGACCGCCGAGGGCTTCCGGCTCGAGGAGGACTTCCGCGGCCCGACCGAGGGCGGCTACTGGTACGAGGCGAACCGCTTCTGCGCCGCCGAGCACGGCGGCACGCACCTCGACGCGCCGGTCCACTTCGCGCGCGGCCGCCACGCGGCGGACGAGGTGCCGCTCGATCGGCTCGTCGGCCGGGCGGTGACGGTCGACGTGTCGGCGGCGGCGCTCGCCGACCCCGGCCACGAGGTGTCGGTCCGCGAGCTCCGCGACTGGGAGGAGGAGCACGGGCGGATCCCGCCCGGGGCGATCGTGCTGCTCCACACCGGCTACGGCCGCTACTGGCCCGACCGCGCCCGCTACATGGGCACCGACCGCCGCGGCCCCGAGGCGGTGGCCGACCTCCGCTTCCCGGGCCTCCACCCCGACGCCGCACGCTGGCTCGTCGAGGAGCGGGCGGTCGGCGCGGTGGGGATCGACACCCCGTCGATCGACACCGGCAGCTCGACCCTCTTCTGGAGCCACCGGGTGCTCTTCGAGCAGAACGTCCCCGCCTTCGAGAACCTGGCGAACCTCGACCGGCTGCCGCCGCGCGGCTTCACCGTCGTCGCCCTGCCGATGAAGATCCGCGGCGGCAGCGGCGGCCCGCTGCGGGCGATCGCGCTGCTCGACCGATGACCGGCGACGCGGACCGCGGGCGGGGCGCGCGACCGGAAGGCGGGCCCTCCTCCGGCGACCGCACCTCCGCCGCCGGCGGCTCGTCCGGCGGCGAGCGGCGGGAGGGCGGCGGCCACTGGGGCTCGATCCGCCGGCGGAAGGACGAGATCCTCAACGTCCGCGCCGAGCTCGAGCGCCGCCAGGGGCCGGTCGAGCGCTGGGTCTTCCGCGCCGGCGAGCTGCTGGCGAGCCCGGTCTTCTTCGTCGCCCTGCTCGCCGCCCACCTGGTCTGGATCTGGCTCAACGTGCCGGCGCTCTCGCCGCTCGAGCCGTTCGACCCCTCCCCCTTCCCGCTCCTCGCGATGGTCGCCTCCGCGGAAGCGCCGTTCCTCGGCCTGCTCATCCTGATGCGGCAGGACCACGACCGGCGGATCGCCGAGCTGCGCGAGGAGACCGCGCTCCAGGTGGCGCTCCACGCCGAGCGCGAGACGTCGGAGCTGATCCGTATGCTCGAGCGCGTCGAGGGCGCCCTCGGCACCGCCCCGCCCGCAGACGAGCGCAGCGAGGTCGAAGAGATGCGCGACCCCCTCGACCCCCGCCGTCTGGTCGAGACGATGCGCCAGGAGATGGAGGAGGTCGAGGGGGGCGAGCGGACGGAAGGCGATCCTTGAGCTCGATGCCGTCGCGACGCATCGCCCGAGCTCGAACGCGGACGGCGGGGCTCGTCGCCGCGGTGGCGGCCCTCCTCGCGGCCGCCCCGGCCGCCGGGCGCGCGGAGGCAGCCGAGCCGAGCCCGGCACCCCCTCCTCGCCCGTCGCTCCTGCTGATCACCCTGGACACGACCCGGGCCGACGCGCTGGGGAGCTACGGCGGCACGGAGGCGGAGACTCCGGCGCTCGACGCGCTCGCCGTCCGGGGTGTCCGCTACGCACGGGCGGTGAGTCCGGCGCCGCTGACCCTGCCGGCCCATGCGTCGATCCTCACCGGCCTGGCCCCGCCCGAGCACGGCCTGCGGAGCAACGGTACCCACGCGCTCCCGGCGGAGCCGCCCACCCTCGCCTCGGTGCTCGCGGCTCGCGGCTGGTCGACCGCGGCCTTCGTCGCCTCGCGGGTCCTCGACCGGCGGTTCGGGCTCGCCCGCGGCTTCGACGTCTACGGCGACCGGATGGCTGCCGAGCGTGTCGGCCAGTACGGCTACCCGGAGCGCGACGCCGAGGCGGTCACCGGCGAGGCGCTCGCCTGGCTGGCCGGACGGCGGCCGGGCGAGCGCGCGTTCCTCTGGGTCCACTACTACGACCCGCACGCGCCGTACGAGCCGCCGGCGCGAATCCGGCAGGGCGGGTCGCGCGCCGACTACGCGGGCGAGGTCGCCTTCGTCGACCGCCAGGTCGGCCGGCTTCTCGCCGCCCTCCCCGAGCGGCCCGGCGGCTGGGTCGTCGCGGCGGTCGGCGACCATGGAGAAGCCTTCGGCGAGAACGGCGAGGAGGGGCACGGGATCTTCCTCTACCGGACGACGCTCGAGGTGCCGCTCCTGCTCGCCGGGCCGGGGGTGCCGGAGGGGAAGGTGGTCGGCGAGACCGTCGCGATCCGCCGGCTCCCGGCGACGCTCCTCGCACTCCTCGGCGTGGCGGGGTCCGGGGTGCCGGGGCCGCGGCTGCCGGGGCTGCCCGCCCTCGGCCCGGACGCGCCGCCCGAGGCCGCCTACGGCGAGGCGTGGATGCCGGCGGCCGTCTACGGCTGGGCGCCGCTGACCGCGCTGACCGACCGGCGCTGGAAGCTGATCGTCGCCCCGCGGCCGGAGCTCTACGACCTCGCCGCCGACCCCGGCGAGCGGCGCGATCTGCTGGCGGCCGGTGTCGAGGCCGGCGAGGTGGACGCCGCCGCGCGCCGGGCCGCCCGTGTGGAGGCGCGGCGCCTCCGTGACGCCCTGCGCGCGCGGGAGGCCGGTTTCGCACGCCGCGACGCCCCCGAGGCGGCAGCCGACCCGGCGCTGGCCGCCGACCTGCGCGCCCTCGGCTACCTGCCCGGCCGCTCCGGCCGCGGCGGCAGCCTGGACCCGAAGGAGGGGATCGCCCTGCTCTCCCGCTTCGAGCGCGCTGGCGAGAAGCTCGCGGCCGGCCGCGCGGCCGAGGCGGCGAAGGAGCTCTCGGAGCTGGTCGCGGCGAGCCCCGACAGCGTCCCGTTCCTGTCGCGGCTCGGCGCCGCGCGGCTCGCGGCGGGGGACACGGATGGCGCCCTCGACGCCTACCGGCGGGCGATCCGGCTCGACCCGCGGAGCGAGTTCCTGCGCCTCCATCTCGCCGACGCCCTGCGTCGCCTGGGGCGGACGGCCGAGGCGAAGGCGGAGTACCGGCGCGCGCTCGACCTCGACCCGCGCTCGGCCCCGGCCTGGCTCGCCCTCGCCGAGCTGGCCCACGCGGCCGGCGAGGCGGCCGAGGAGCGTCGGCTGCTCGCCGAGGCGGTCGCCGCCGGCACCGCGAGTGCGGCGGTCCACGCGCGGCTCGGGCAGCTCGCGCTCGCCGCCGGGGCGGCCGCGAGCGCCGAGGCGTCGCTGGCGCGGGCGGTGGAGCTGGCGCCAGGGTGGGCGACCGCCTGGCTGCTGTGGGGCGAGGCCGCCGAGGCCCGGGGCGATCGGGCCGCCGCGCGGGAGCGGTACCGGCGCGCCGTGGAGGCCGCGGCCCCGGGCTCTCCCGAAGGACGCGAGGCGCGCCGTCGGCTCGCGGTGTCACGGTAGGGACGGTTCGATGCACCTACGTGTGTAGACGAGTACGGGTACGTAGAAACTTGGCAGCTCGCGCGCGGCATCGCCGATCCCGACCCTTTCGTCCTCCGCCCCCGACGACACCCGACCCCGGGTGGCGGGCCGTCCCATCGATTGTGCGCCGCGCCGTCCGGCCTCCCGAGGAGAATCCATGTCCCGAAGAGCTCAGTCCACGGTCCGCTTCACCCTCTGTCTCTCCCTCGCCTGTCTGCTGGCGGCGCCGGCGCTGGCAGTCGTCCAGCCCGAGCGCTCGGGCGTCGCCGAGAAGCAGTTCCGCCACTCCGGCTTCGAGATTCGCAACGCGCTGGCACGGCCCGACGCGCTGGCGGCTCAGGCCCGCGGGCCGGCGCTGGCCGACCTCCAGGCGCTCGGTCTGCCCGGTGACCGCGGGCTGATCGACCCGCGGAGCGGCCGCTGGGGCACCCTGACACCGGCCGAGCCGCTCGTGCCCGGCCGCGGCGTCGGCAACGGCCTGCGCTGGCAGGACGTCGCGGCGCAGCCGCTGGCGAACGAGCGCGCGCTCGGCGCGGCGGCGTGGGACGCTTTCGCGAAGTACCTCGGAGCGAACCGCGGCGCGCTGCGGGTCGACCCCGCGCAGCTCGGCCGGGACCGCCAGGTCACCGTGCTACGCGGCGGCGACGTCGTCCAGATCCACGCCCCGCGCGAGGTCGGCACCGTCCCGGTACGCGACAGCTACCTGACGGCCGTGATCAACCAGGGCAACCTGGTCCTCTTCGGTGCCCACCAGTGGGGCGACGTGCGGACCTCGGTCATCCCCTCGATCGCGGCCGGCGGGGCCCACGCGGCCGTCGCCGCGCACGTCGCGCCGTTCGAGGCCGACGGCTCCTGGGGCAAGACCGACCTCGTCCTCCAGCCCCTGGCCGCCGACCGGCCGGCCGGGAAGGTCGGCGACGGTTACGACTACCGGCTCGCCTGGGTCGTGCGGCCCACCTTCGCCGGTGAGCACGGACGCTACGAGGCGCTGGTCGACGCGCACAGCGGCGAGCTTCTCTCATTCGTCGACACGAACCACTACCAGGCCACGACTCGCGAGGTCGTCGGCGGCGTCCTGCCGGTCTCCAACGACGGCCAGGCCCCCGACGGCGTCGAGCAGCCCGGCTGGCCGATGCCCTTCGCCGACCTCGCGCTCGCCGGCAGCGGCGGCGCGGTCTGCGGCAACGGGATCTGCGAGACGGGCGGCGGCGAGGACTGCTTGAGCTGCTCCTCCGATTGCCGCGGTGTGCAGAGCGGCAATCCGAACAACCGCTTCTGCTGCGGCGACGGCGACGGGCAGAACCCTGTCGGCTGCAGCGACTCCCGCTGCACGTCGAGCGGCTTCCAGTGCACGACGGGCGGCGGGGGGACCGGCGGCGCGGCGTTCGTCACCGACTCCGGCGGCAACCTCCTGGTCTGCGTCGACGGCGAGATGACGACCGCGCTCTCCGGGGAGTTCATGCGCATGAACGACGACTGCGGCGCGATCTCGGAGTCGACGACCGGCGCCGTGCTCGACCTGGGGACCAGCCCCGGCACCGACTGCAACGTCGCCGGCGGCGCCTCGCCCGGCAACACGCGCTCGTCCCGCTCCGGCTTCTTCGAGATGAACCGGATCCAGGAGCAGGCCCGGGGACAGATCCCGGCCAACGGCTGGCTCGACCAGCAGCTGACCGCGAACATGAACATCAACAGCACCTGCAACGCCTTCTGGAACGGCGCGACGGTGAACTTCTACCGCTCGGGCGGCGGCTGCGCCAACACCGGCGAGATCGCCGGGGTGTTCGACCACGAGTGGGGCCACGGGATGGACGACAACGACGCGAACCCGTCGATCTCCAACCCGGGCGAGGGGATCGCCGATGTCTACGCCGCGATCCGCCTCGACACCTCGTGCATCGGCCGCGGCTTCCGGCTGGGGACCCAGTGCGGCGGTTACGGCGACCCGTGCATCGACTGCGACGGCGTGCGCGACATCGACTGGGCGAAGAAAGCCTCCGGCCAGCCCCACGACGTCGCCTGGGCCGACGCGAACTGCGGCAGCGGCGGCAGCACGCCCTGCGGCGGCTCGACCCACTGCGAGGGGCACGTCTACTCCGAGGCGGTGTGGGACCTGTTCAACCGCGACCTGCCGGCCGCGGGCTTCGACCACAACACCTCGCTCGAGATCGCGACCCGCCTCACGTACCTGGGCGCCGGCGCGGTCGGCACCTGGTTCCAGTGCGTCACCGACGGCGAGGGCGGCTGCAACGCCAGCGGCGGCTATCTCAACTACCTGGCCGCCGACGACGACAACGGCAACATCAACGACGGCACGCCCCACATGTCGGCGATCTTCTCGGCTTTCGACCGCCACGGGATCGCCTGCTCGACGCCTTCGGTCGTCGACAGCGGCTGCTCCGGCACGCCGAGCGCGGCGCCGGGCGTCAGCGCGCAGAGCCTCGACCGGGCGGTGCGCCTGAGCTGGGGCGCGGTGTCGGGCGCGTCGAGCTACAAGGTGTTCCGCACGGACGGGGTGTTCGCCTGCGACTTCGGCAAGCAGCTCGTCGGCGAGACGACCGGCACCGAGCTGATCGACGAGGGCCTGCTCAACGGGCGCGACTACTCCTACGTGGTCGTCCCGATGGGCCCTTCGGACTCCTGCTTCGGGCCGGCGAGCGCCTGCACGACCGTGGCGTCCACGCCGGGCGCCAACGCGGCGATCGATGCGACCTCGGCGGTGCTCTCCGCGTCGAGCGGCGACGGCGACGTCTTCCTCGACAACTGCGAGACGTCGACGCTGAGCTTCGACGTCGCGAACGTCGGATCGACGAGCCTGACCAACGTCCGGATCTCCGACATACGGTTCGTCTCGCACCCGACGCTCACCCTGAACACGGCCCTGCCGGCGCCGACGAGCCCGACGAGCCTCGTCGCCTGCGCGATCGGCCTCGGGTCGTTCGAGTTCCGGGCCGACAACGGCGAGCTGTCGTTCGACGACACCGTGGTCATCGAGGTCGACGTGACGAGCGACGAGCTCGCCGCCTCCGGCCTGGTGAAGACGGAGACGCTGACGCTGGCCTTCGCCGAGAGCGACTTCCAGGCCCGCTCCTCGAAGACCTACACCTACGAGACGGACATCGAGGGCTGGAAGGTGATCCAGGGCACGTTCGCGCGCGCCAGCTCGGGCGGCGGCGCCCAGGGCAGCACCTGGTACCTGCAGTCGTCGGCGAACCTCGCCGACCAGTGCGACCACGTGCGCTCGCCGGTGATCCGCCTGACGTCGGGCTCGACGATGACCGCGCACACCCGGTTCGGCATCGAGGGGCAGTGCGGCTTCCCGAACTGCTCGCCGGCCCAGTGGTTCGACCGCGCGAACATCGGCCTGTTCGACGCGGCGGCGGCCTCGCGGACTCCGGTCAGCCCGGACGGCGGGCGGCTGTACAACGCCAGCGGCATCAACGGGACCTGCGGCACGAACGGCCAGTCCGGCTGGGCCGGCACGATGGACTCCTGGGCCTCGAGCTCCTGGTCGTCCGGCGCCCTCGGCGCCTCGTCGGCGGCCGGAGACCTGCTGCAGCTCGACGTCCGCTACGGCACGGACGAGCTGGAGCACGGGTTCGGCTTCCGGCTCGACCACGTGACGCTGACGAGCTTCGACGAGCAGGTGACGGACAACCAGTCCGACGTCTGCGGCGCCGAGCCTTTCTGCGGCGACGCGCTGTGCAACGGCACGGAGACGCAGTGCACCTGCCCCGAGGACTGCGGTGCGCCGCCGTCGACCGAGACGGGCATGTGCACCGACGGGGTCGACAACGACTGCGACCTCTTCGTCGACTGCGACGACTCCGACTGCACGTCCGACCCGGCCTGCGACACCGGCCCGGTGTGCGGCAACGGCACCTGCGAGTCGGGCGAGGACTGCAACAGCTGCTCGGCGGATTGCCCGGGCGTGTCCAACGGGCCCCCCAGCGGCCGCCACTGCTGCGGCAACGGCGTCCTCGAGGGTCCCGAGGGCGACGGGCGCTGCGACGGCAACGTTTGAGCGCACGCAGAGTGTGATCTCGGGCGGGGCGGGCTCCGGCCTCCCCGCCCGTTCTCTTCCTGCGGTCCCTCCCGCCTCGGTCGGCGGCGTCGCATAGGATCGCCGGCGTGAGCTTCGCCAACCCCGCCTCGGCCGCGACCGCGAATGCCGCCGACTACGTCCGACGGCTGCTCGAGCTCCTCGGGGAGCGCGAACCGTTCGAGGTGCAGGAGGGGATGATGGCGGCGCTGCGCGCGGAGGTCGCGGGGCTGTCGCACGAGGAGCTGACCCGCCCGGAGGCGCCCGGGAAGTGGTCGACCCTCGAGGTGGTGCGCCACCTGGCCGACACCGAGATCGTCTACGGCTACCGGATCCGGCTGATCCTCGCCGAGGACTCGCCCGCCATCCCCGGCTACGACCAGGACGCCTGGGCCCGGAACCTGCGCTACCGGGAGGCGGACCTCGAGGCGTCCCTGCGCGAGCTCGAGGTGCTGCGGGCCGGGAACCTGGCGCTGCTGCGCAACCTCGACGAGGCGGCCTGGGAGCGCTCCGGCCACCACAGCGAGCGGGGGGAGGAGAGCGTGCGGCAGATCTTTCGGCTGGTCGCCGCCCACGACCTCGTCCACCGGCGCCAGATCCGCCGGATCAAGGCTGCCCACGGCCTCGGCTGAGGTCCCCGGCCGGCCTCCCCCGCGGGGTGGGCCCGCGGTGGAACACTCGTTGCAGATCCCGTGGCGGGTCCGCGGCGTGACGCCGCGGTCCGGTTTTCTGGATCACACCATGGGAGAACTCACGTCATGAAGAAAGCTCTTCTGCTGGCCCTCGCGGCCGGCGTCTGCTGCCTCGCGGCGAGCCCGGCGACGGCCGGCGGCCTGCACATCTACGGCTCGTACTGGGACGTCGAGGACCTCGGCGACACCGCCGGCGGCGGCGTGATGCTCGCCATCCCGCTCGGCGCCGCGCAGCGCATCAACCTCGACCTCGGCGCCACCTACTACGAGCAGTTCGAGGACGAGAACTTCTTCGATCGGCTGATCGACGACGAGGACAGCCCGTTCCTGCGCAACTCGGTCGAGGTGATCCCGGTCGACGTCGGCCTGTCGTTCAACGTCGGTCCGGCGGCCCCGGTCAACCTGACGCTGGGCGCGGGCGGCACCTACTTCCTGCTCGACACCGACCGCGGCGAGGTCGACGACGAGGCCGGCTGGTACGGTCGGGTCGGCGCCGAGTTCGGCGGCGGCGACGGCGGCGTCGGCTTCTTCGTCGCCGGCGTCTACCGCAGCGCCGAGGTCACCGTGGAGAACGACCCGGACGACTTCCGCGACGTCCCGGACATCGAGTTCGAGGAGGAGACCCCGTTCGACCTCGACGGCCTGGGGCTCAACGCCGGCATCGTCTGGCGGTTCTGACCGGCGCGCCCGCGCACGCTCACGGGTCCGCCATCCGCCGGTCCTCGCCGGGGGGCAGCTTGCGCCGCCCCTCGGCGAGCAGCTCGGCGAAACGCTCGCGGCGGTGGGTGCGGACGACGGCGACCACGTGGTCCACCGCGTCGCGCAGCCGCTCGAGGGCGGCGAGCGAGTGCGGGTTGTCGACCTGGATCTCGAAGTAGACGTCCGGGTTCTGGTCGACCGCGTTCGCCGCCAGCCGGGCGAGCCCGCTATAGGTCGTGCTGCGCACCGGCAGGTCGCGGTCGGGCAGGGCCAGGGCGAAGGCGATCGCCGCCGCGTGCCCGACGGAGAGCAGGGGGGCCATGAGCTCGTCGTGCTCGGCGAGCGGCAGCCGCACGAGTTCGACCGTCGTCGGCCGGAACAGCGCCGCGACCTGCTCGGTGGCCTCCTCGTCGCCCGTCTCGCACAGCACCACGTCCTTCGAGCGCAGGAGCACCGTCGCCGGCCCGAACATCGGGTGGAGCGACGCGACCCGCCCGCCGGCCGCGCGCAGCTCGGCGATCGGCTCGAGCAGCGGCGACTTGATCGACGCCAGGTCGGCGACGACGCCGCGCGGCGGCCGCGCGGACCACCGGCGGTAGAGCGCCGCCGTCTCCCCGGGCGGCGTCGCGCAGATCACCAGGTCCGCCGCCGGCAGCAGCGCCTCTCCGCGCCGCGAGGCGTCCGCCGGCGCCGCCGGGTCGACGACCTCGACCCGCCACCCCTGGGCGTCGAGGAAGCGGACGAACCACCCGCCCATCCGCCCGGCGCCGCCGACCACCACCGCGGTCCGCCCCTCGCCGGTCGCCGCGTGCCGCAGGCTCTCCTCCTCCTGCACCGTCACCGCCGCCCGGATCAGCCGCGCCAGCAGGTCCTCGGCCACCCCGGGGTCCAGCCCCTCCTCGGCCGCCGCTCCCCGCGCCGCCTCGAGCACCCGCCGCTCCTGCGCGTAGTCGATCATCGGCCGCCCCGCGGCGCGCTTCGCCTCCCCGATCCGCAGCACCGTTCGCACCCGCTCGGCCGCGAGCCGCACCAGCTCGCGGTCCAAGTCGCGAACGCGGTCCCGGAGGGCATCGAGGTCGGAAGGGGAGGTCATTTCGGACCCCAGGCGCTGAGGAACTCGACCTGATTCCGCATCTGATCAGGATCTCGCTCTCGGCTGATGCGTAGGATGCGTCGCATCTGCTCGCCTACGGAGTACCGTTGCTGGGAACGAGAATGAGGCCGGCGTGCCCCCGACCCCTGGCCAGGAAATCGTGATGAAGGCGGTGGAAATCGCCGACGTTGAACGTGTAGAGAACGCGTCTCTGCTCCGTCGCGTGCGCGAGCTGAGCTGAGTCGTCTCGACCGAGCCTCCCCTCTTCGAGCGCGCTACGGACGTCCATGGAGCGTGCGCGGAGGGCTCGGACCAGCGCATGGTGAGAGGAGTCTTCGTCGAAGTAGAGGCGGATGGCCACGTTCAGCCGAGCTGGGCGGCGTCGTCCAGCGCCGTCGCTTCGGCGTCTTCGGCCTCCAGGTAGCCGTCGATCTCCTCGCGATTGGCATGGTAGTAGGCGAGGGCGGCGTGGACCTGTGCGAGGGAGATGTGGCCGAAGTTCTCCGCGATCTCCTCGGGGCTCAGTCCGAGGCGGTACCAGCCGACGATCCGGTGGACGGAGACGCCGGTGCCGGCGAGGATCGGCTTGCCGCCCCGGATCTCGGGTCGCCGCTCGATGAGCTCGCCGATCTCGACGGTCGCTGGCATGGGCTCATTCTATTCGCTGTGTATTCGCCGGTCAGTCGTACATCCCGTCGGCGTACCACTCGCCGGTCGCGCCGTCGCGGTAGATGCGGTAGAGGCCGCCGCCCTGGGGGCCGGTGGGGGCGAGCTCGACGTCCCAGTAGTCGCGCTCGACGGGCTCGTCGGTCCACCAGGCCTCGTCGAGCGACCAGGGGCCGGAGGCGACCTTGACCCGGCCGTGGATCGCCGGGCGGCCGGCGGCGGTCTCGGCGGACGGGGTGGCGACGGAAATGGGGCGCCGGGGCGCCGACTCGCCCGTCGCACCGCCGTCGCTCCCTCCGCCTCCTTTCGTCTCGCCGCCCTCCGACGCGTCCTCGACGATCACCTCCAGGTGCACCGGCGGCCGCAGGACGCGGACGGCGAGGAGGCCGTGCCCGTTGCGGCGGGGGGGCGCGGGGTCGGGGGGCTCGGCCGGCGGAGGGGGCGGGGCGTAGGGGGCGAGCGACCAGCGCCCGGGGCGGTGGGCGTCGACGAGGGCCGGGGAGCCGGCGCGGTGGGGGCCGAGGAGGGCGAACAGGCGCGCCAGGGTGGTGGCGAGGCGGTCGGGGGAGAGGGCCTCGGGGCCGAACAGCGAGAGCTGGGCCTCGCGCGGGCGGTCGGGATGGGCGGCGAGGGTGAAGCCGGCGACCGGGGCGCCCGGCGGCTCGGCCTCGAGGTGGAGGCGGACGAGGGTGAGCAGGGTCTTGACGTCGCGGGTCGGGGCCGGCAGGTCGAGCGAGCGCTCGGCGACGCCGTCGGGCTCCAGCCGCAGGGAGAGCTCGAGCCGGGTGCAGGCGAGGCCGCGGGCCTCCAGCCGGGAGGCGAGCCGCTCGAGGGCGGCGCGGCCGACGAACAGGAACGGCTCGAGGTGGACGATCGGCCAGTCGAGGGTCAGCCCCTCGCGGAAGCAGGGGGGCGGGCTCCACGGGGCGAGCGGGCGCGGGTCGAGACCGCGGGCGACGGCGTGCAGGCGGGCGCCGGCCTCGCCGAGGCGGCTCGCCACCTCGGCCTCGGGGAGCTTGGCGAGATCGCCGATCGAGCGGATCCCCCAGCGCTCGAGGGTCTCGGCCACCCCGACCTCGGGGGAGAGGCGGCCGAGGGGGAGGGGGGCGAGGAAGGCGGCCTCGCCGCCGGCGGGGACGACGGTGGGCGTATCGGGCAGGCTCGCCGCCACCCGCGCCGCGAGCCGGCTCGCCGCGACCCCGGCCCGCGCCGGCAGGCCGACCTCCTCGGCGGCGGCGATCAACGCCCGGCCGAGGTCGGCCTGCCAGGGGACGGCGGTGCGGTCGCTCGCGGGCGGCCGGTCCAGGCGTTCGCGGCCCCTCGGGCCGCCGGTGGCCCCGCCGCCCGTACGCGTGGCGGGCCCGCCCCCACCCGCGCCGCGGAAATGGCGTTCGAGCCCGTGGACGTCGAGGTAGACGACCCCCTCGCCGCCGTCCTCGATGCGCGGCGAGAGCCCTTCGGCGGCCTCGAGCAGGGCTTCGCGGGCGCTGCGCTCGCAGTCGGGGTCGCGCGGCCGGGTGGCGAGCTGGGGGACCAGCGCACGGGCCTGGGCGAGGGTCTGGCCCGGCTCGATCCCGGCGCGGCGGGCGCGGCGGGTGCCGGCGACGATGCGCGCCGCGCTGCCGTCCCCGGCGACGACGGCCGCCGCTTCCTCGACCAGCTCGGGCTCGCTGCGCAGCCGGGCGGCGAGCGGGAAGAGGGGGACGGCGAGGCAGGCGATCCAGCGGCCGGGGGCGGTCATCCGGCAACGCCTCCGGCGGCGAGGGGGGAGGCCAGCGAGCGGTGGCTCGGGATGACGGGGCCGGGGTGGCGGGAGCGCGAGGGGACCTCGGTCGAGCGGCGGCCCGAACGGCCGTGGATGGAGCGCGGGGCCGCCTCGGCGTGGGGGCGGCGGCCGGTGGCCGGGCTCTTTCCGTGGTCGGAAACGGTGCGGGGACGCGCGGCGGCGGGCGCCTCGCCTTCGGCCGACGGCGGGAAGAGCGGCAGGGCCTCGGGCAGGGCCAGGGTCTGGCGGGCCTCGCGGCCCTCGCGGCGGCCGCGGTGCTTGTCGAGGCGCAGGTGGAGACCGAGGCCGGCGACGAGGGGCGGCGAGGGCGGGGCGCCGGGGGCCGCGGCGGCGGAGGGGGCGTAGGCCGGCGCCGCCCGGGCGGCGGCGACCACGGCGTGGGCCGCGGTGCCGCTCACCCGGTAGGGGGCGGAGACCAGCAGCGCCGCGCCGTGCGCCTCGGCGGCGCGCGCGAGACGCAGCCAGCCGGCCTCGGGGCCCCGCCCCCCGGCCACCGGCGGCGCGCCGAGGTCGACGACGACGAGCGGCAGCCCGCCGGCGAGGACCGCCTCGGCGGCGGCCAGCGCCTCGCCGACGTCGCGCGGGCGCAGCCAGAGCAGGCGCGCGAGGTCGGCCCCGAGGGCGGCGATCGACGCCGGGTCGAGGTGATCGCCGAGGTCGACCAGGGCGGCCGCCTCGCCGGCCGCGGTGGCGGTGGCGAGGGCGGTGAGCGCGGCGGTGAACCGGCCGCTGCCCGGCCGGCCGACCAGCTCGACGAGCTTGCCGCGCGGCAGGCCGCCCGCCGCCTCGCTCCGGGATCCCGCGAGCAGGCGGTCGAGGGCGGCGAGGCCGGTGGGGAGAACACCGCGCCGCCGCTCGGCGAGCCCGCGGCCGAGCTCCCGCGCGCTCGCCACCTTCCCGGCCAGCTCGGCGGCGGTCTCGGCGCCGAGCAGGCGGAGGACGGGGCGGGGGCCCGGTGGAGCGGTCTCGCGGGCGGCGGCGGTGGCCATGCCCCGGATGCTAAGGCGGTAAAGAGGCGTAATCAAGTCGTCCTGCGGCGGGCTTTCGGGAGCTCTGGCGTAGCGCAGACGACCGGCGTCGCCGCTTCCCGTGACCACGTCGTCCCCAGGGCCGACGCGGTCGGCCGTGGCGGCCACGCCGTGTCCGGCACCTGCGGGGCCCGGCGGTCGGGCGCGGCGAGCACGCAAGGAGCGCCGGGCGGCCGGCGGGGGGACCGGCGGGGTCGCCGGCGGCGCGCCGGAGTGCGCCGGGAGGCGGCCGAGGATCGGATGGGTGGGCCGCCGCGGTCACGCCGTCCGCGCCGCATCCGCCCGCGCCCGCCGCGATCTTCCTTGCAGGGGGGCGGGGGATCGCCTATCCTACGGCGAGTTTTCGCCCTCAGCGCGCACCCGATCAACTGCCAGCGGAGCGTCCATGACCAAGGATCCGACGTCGGAGCTCGCCGCGGAAGCGGCCCGCCCGGCGGCCGCGGCCGCCGCCGGTGGGGGGGAGCGGTGGTTCGGCCACCCCCGCGGCCTGTCGACCCTGTTCTTCACCGAGATGTGGGAGCGCTTCAGCTACTACGGCATGCGGGCGCTGCTCATCCTCTACATGACCGCCGAGGCCTTCGGGGAGAACGCCGGGCTGGGCTACGGCGAGGCGCGCGCCGGCGCGGTGTACGGCCTGTACACCGGGATGGTCTACCTGCTGGCGCTGCTGGGCGGCTGGATCGCCGACAACCTGTGGGGGCAGCGGCGCGCGGTGTTCGTCGGCGGCTGCATCATCGCCGCCGGCCACTTCTCGATGGCGGCGCCGGTCTTCGGGCTCCCCGAGCAGGCCTTCTTCTTCCTCGGCCTGATCCTGATCGTCATCGGCACCGGGTTGCTCAAGCCGAACGTCTCGACGATGGTCGGCGAGCTCTACCCGGAGGGGGGCGCGCGGCGGGACGCCGGGTTCTCGATCTTCTACATGGGGATCAACGTGGGCGCGATCCTCGGCCCGACGATCTGCAGTCTGCTCGGCGAGAACTACAACTTCCACTGGGGCTTCTCGGCCGCCGGGTTCGGGATGGTGCTCGGGCTGATCCAGTACAAGCTCGGCGACCGTCACCTCGGCGAGGCCGGCGTGCCGCCCCGCGACGTCGGGTCGTCGGTGCTGGCGCAGCGCAACCGCAACCTCTACCTGTCGCTGGCCGCGGTCGGCGGGCTGATCGTGCTCGCGGTCTTCCTGGTCACCTCGGGCGTGCTCGCGGTGACCCTCCAGGACGCGGCGACCGGCTTCGGCCACATGATCATCGTCCTGACGATCCTCTTCTTCGCCTACCTGATCTTCGACTGGCGCTGGGCGGCCGGCTTCCTGGCGCTCTGGGCGGTCGCCTTCGCGCTGTTCTTCGGCGCCCGCGGCTTCGACGTCGCGGCGCAGTGGGCGAGCGGCGCCACCCTCGCGGTCTTCCTGGTGGTGCTGATCGGCTACGTCGCCGCCCGGCGCGAGGCGGTGGGCCTCGAGAAGCGGCGGCTGATGGTCATCTTCTGGCTCTTCCTGCTCGCCGCGTGCTTCTGGTCGGGCTTCGAGCAGGCGGGCTCGTCGATGAACCTGTTCGCCCGCGACCTCACCGACCGGGTGGTCTTCGGCTGGGAGATGCCGGCCGGGTGGCTGCAGAACATCAACCCGATCTTCATCGTGCTCCTGGCGCCGGTCTTCGGCTCGCTGTGGGTGTCGCTGGCGCGGCGCCACGCGAACCCGTCGATCCCGCTGAAGTTCTCGCTCGGCCTGTTCGGCCTCGCCGCCGGCTTCTTCGTCCTCGCCTGGGGCTCGGCGAACGCGACCGAGGCGAGCAAGGTGGCGATGACCTGGCTGATCGTCACCTACTTCCTCCACACCTGCGGCGAGCTGTGCCTGTCGCCGGTGGGGCTGTCGTCGATGACCAAGCTGGCGCCGCGCAACCGTGTCGGGCAGATGATGGGCGTGTGGTTCATCGCCGCGGCGCTCGGCAACCTCTTCGCCGGCCTGGTCGCGGGCGAGCTCGAGGACCTCGCGCACTCGGTGCTGTTCTGGAACGTGGCGCTCTTCGTCGGCGGCGCCGGCGTGATCGCGCTGCTCGCCAGCCCGTTCGTGCGGCGCCTGATGGGGGACGTCGAGTAGCGGCCGGCCGCGAGGGCGACAGCCTCGGAATGTCCCGGCCCGGCCTCGTCGCCGCACTACCCGTGGCGGGGGCCGGTGCGCCTCCCCGCCCGCGCTCCGCGTGCGGACGATCCGAGGCCGGCGCCGCCCGGCGTCCCGGCCCTGACCGCCCGATGCTCTCCGCCTCCGAATCCCCCGCACCCGACCGCGAGCCCGACCGCGAGCCCGGCCGGCCGCACCTGCTCCTGCGGGCGGGCGATGCGGTCTGTGCGCTGCCGCTGGCCGCCGTGCGGCGGGTGGTCAAGGCGCTGCCGGTGCACCGGCTGCCGGGCTCGGCGCCGGAGCTCGCCGGCCTCGCGGAGTTCGCCGGCGAGCCGCTGCCGGTGCTCGACCTGGCGCGGCTCGTCGCGGCGGCGCCGGGGGCCACCCCCGCCTACCCGGTGACGGTGATCGCCTGGGCGGGCCGCGCCCAGGACCGCGAGCTCGTCGGCCTCGCCGCCGATGCCGCCCTGGAGGTGGCCGAGATCGCGGCGGAGGCGATGGTCGGCGGCGGCTCCGGAGTGGTCGCCGGCGAGGCCGAGGTGGCCGGCCGGGCGGTGCGGGTGATCGACCCGGCGGAGCTGGCCGGAGACGGCCGGGAGGCCGGCTCGCCGGCCGCCGGCGGCGCGGGGTGAGGGCGCGGTGAGCGGCGAGCGATCCGCGGCGGGGGCGGCGGGGATCTCCCCGCCGGCGGTCGAGGGCTCGGCCGCCGGCACCTGGGTGCTGGTCGAGCGCGCCGGGAGCCTGTGGGGGGTGGCGGGGGAAACGGTGGTCCGCCTGGCGCCCGGCGGGCGGCTCCTGGTGCGCGGGGAGGCGGGCGGTCCTGCGGCGGGAGAGCTCACCGCCGACCGGGTGGTCGCGGTGGTCTCGGGCCTCGCCGTCCGCCCGGCGCCGCGATCGCTCGCCCGCTGGTGGGGCGAGCCGGTGGCAGGGCTCGCGGTGTACGGCGAGCGGCCGGTCGTGCTGGTCGACCCGGCCCGCCTGCCGGCGCCGCTGGCGGCGGGCACCGGGCGCGGCGGCGCGGCCGGGCCGGACGGAGGCGGGGACGACGCCGGACGATGACGACGTCGAGGATGTAGAGGACTTTGACGACGGAGGAACGCGAGATGGACGCAGGACAGACCGAAACACTCGACCGCCCGGCCGTCGCGTCAGCCGCCGCGCCGGCCGCCGCGCGGCCCCGGCGCGAGGGCGCGCTCGGGCTCGCCCTCGTCGGCGGCCTCGGCCTCGCCGGCCTGGTGCTGCTCATGGTGGCCCAGGACGCCGGCGCCCCCGCCTGGACGCTCGTCGCCTACCTCGTCCTGTTCCTCGCCGCGCTCGGCGTCTACTGGGCGGCCGTCCACGGCCCGGCGCAGGGGCTCGAGCGCCGGCTCGCCGGCGCCGAGGACCGCGCACGGCGGACCGAGGGGGTGCTCGTCGAGGCGCTCGACCACGTGCGGTCCGGCGACCTGGTGCAGGCGACCGCGCGCACCGGCGACCTGCGCGGCCGCCTCGCCGAGAGCTTCGCCGCGGCGTCGGGCGCGCTCGGCGTGCTCGCCACCCAGATCCAGGGCAGCTCGGTCGAGGTCGCCTCGGCGGCGAGCTCGGTCAACCAGATCGCCTCCGAGCTCGCCTCGGGCTCCTCGGAGCAGGCGGCCTCGGTGGTCGAGATCACCGCCGCCATGGAGGAGCTCGCCCGCACCGCCTCGCAGATCGCCGACAACGCCGGCCAGCAGGCGCGGCTGGCCGAGGCCGCAGAGGAGAGCGGCAACCGGGGCGCCGCCGCGGTCGAGGAGGCGGTCGACGGCGTCGAGGAGGTCAAGAAGCGGATCGCCGGCATCGCCAGCCGCGCCGACACCCTCGGCACCCGCTCGAAGGAGATCTACCGCGTCCTCGACCTGATCACCGACATCGCCCAGGAGACCCACATCCTGTCGCTCAACGCTGCGATCGAGGCCGCCGCGGCCGGCGAGCACGGGCGGCGCTTCTCGGTCGTCGCCGAGGAGGTCCGCCGGCTCGCCCAGCGCTCCCAGGAGTCGGTCGACTCGGTGCGCAACCTGCTCGACGAGTTCGCCGGCTCGATCCGCGCCACCGTCGTCGCCACCGAGGAGGGATCGAAGGAGGCGACCCGGGTGCTCGAGCGCGGCCGTGCCGCCGCCTCGGCGATCGAGGAGCTGCGCTCGGCGTCGAGCGACACCGCCCGGGTGGCGCGCGAGATCTCGCTCGCCACGCAGCAGCAGAACGCCGCTTCCGACGAGGTGGTGCTCACCCTCAAGGAGGTCAGCCAGGTCGTCCAGCGAATGGCCGAGGGGCTCAAGCAGTTCTCGCAGACCGCCGACCGGCTCAACGAGCTCGGGCTGACGATCCAGCTCCTCGCCCAGTCGTTCCACCTCGAGTCCCCCCACTCGCTCAAGCACACCACCCTCGGCTGGAGCGAGGAGGTGCGTAAGCGGGCCGGCAACTGGGAGGCGATCGAGACCGTCCTCGAGCAGACGGTGGCCAGCGCGCCCTACGTCGAGCTCGCCTACGTCGTCGACGGCGACGGCGGCCAGATCGCCCTGGCGGTCAACCGCGAGCTCCTCGGCGAGGCCGAGCTGCCGCCGGCGCTGCGCACCGGCGAGGGCCTGTCCGAGCGCCCGTGGTACCGCGCCGCGATGCGCGAGGGCCGGACGGTGATCACCCCGGTCTACGAGTCGCTGCTCTCGGAGCAGAAGTGCTTCACCGTGGCGACCCCGATCCACCGCGAGGACGGGCGCACGGTGGGGGTGCTCGGCATCGACGTCAACGTCGGCACCTGGACCCGCATCTGAGCCCGCTGGCGGACGGCTCGGGCTGACTCGTGGAGCAGGGTTTCGGCGATCTCGTCCCGGTCTTCGTCGAGGAGGCGCGGGAGCGGCTCGACCGGCTGTCGGCGGCGGTCGGGCGGCTGCGGCGGGACCCCGGGGCGGCGGTCGAGGTTCGGCGCGAGCTCCACACGCTGAAGGGCTCGGCGCGCATGCTCGGCTTCGGCGCGCTGTCCGAGCTGTGCCACGCGGCGGAGGACGCGCTGGCGGCCGGCCCCGCCGAGGAGCTGGCGACGCCCCTGACCCGGGCGGTCGACGAGCTCGCCGCCATGGTCGAGAGGATCGCCGAGGGCGAGGCGCCCCAGGCGGCTCCCGCCGTGACGGACGAGCTGCGGCGGGCCGCAGTGGCGGGGACGGAGGGGGCGTCCGGGACCGAGACGGCGGAGGCGGTGAGAACGGAGGCGGGGGCCGAGAAGAGGGTGGAGGAGCCGGCGAAGGAGGAGCCGGCGAAGGAGAAGCCGGTGAAGGTGCCGAAGGCCGCGGCGGGAGCCGAGACGCCCCTCGCCGGCCTCGCCGGCGGCGAGGTGCGCGTCGATGCGCCGGCCCTCGACGAGATCGCCGACCGGGCGACCCAGCTCCGCCTGATGACGCTCGCCGCCGCGCGCTCCGGCGAGCGCATCTACGAGCTCGCCCGCTTCGCCGAGGACGGTCTGCACGAGGAGCAGCCGAAGCAGATCCTCGCCGTCCTCGCCTCGATGCTGCGCCGGATGGCGGTCGAGGTCGAGGGCGACCAGCGGCTGATGCTGCGCACCGCCGACGCGCAGCTCGAGCACGTCCTGTCGCTCCAGGTCCAGCCGCTCGCCGGCCCCCTGCACGCGATCGCCCGCGCCGCCCGCCGGCTGGCGGCCTCGCTCGGCAAGGAGGTCGAGGTCGAGATCGTCGGCGAGGAGACCCGGCTCGACCGGCGGATCGCCCGCGACCTCGAGGACTCGCTGCTCCACCTGGTGCGCAACGCGGTCGACCACGGCCTCGAGCCGCCGGAGGACCGTCGCCGGCTCGGCAAGCCGCCCGCCGGGCGCCTCCGCTTCACCGCCGGCACCCGCGGCGCCCGGGTGCGCCTGGAGATCCACGACGACGGGCCGGGGATCGACCCGCGGACGGTCGTCCGCCAGGCGGTCGAGGCCGGCCTGGTCGACCGCGCGGACGCCGGCCGGCTGTCGCAGGAGGAGGTCTTCCGGCTGCTCTTCCTCCCCGGCTTCACCACCCGCCGGCGGGTTTCGGAGATCTCCGGCCGCGGGGTCGGTCTCGACGTCGTCGCCGCCGCGGTGGGCCGGGTCGGGGGTGAGGTCTTCCTCTCCTCGCAGCCCGGCGCGGGGACCACGGTGGCGCTCGAGGTGCCGGTGGCGCGGCGCGGCGAGCAGGTGCTCGTCGTCGCCGTCGGGCGGACGCGGCTGGCCCTGCCGTCGGGCGCGGTCCACCGGGTCGGCGAGCTCGCCGCGGCGGACGTCGTCGAGCGCGACGGCCGCACGCTGGCGCGGGTCGACGGGCGGCTGGTCCCGTTCGTCCCGCTCGCCCGGCTGTGGGGCGAGGCGGCGCGCGAACCGCAGCTCCTGCTCGAGGGGTCCGCCTCCGGCCGGCCGATCGCGCTCGCCGTCGACGAGGTCGAAGGGGAGGAGGAGGTCCTCGTGCGGCCGCTGCCGCGGGCCTCGCGGGCCGGGCGCATGCTCGACGGCATGGCGTTGCTCTCCTCGGGTCTGCCGGTCGGCGTGCTGTCGCCGGCCGCGCTCGGCCGCCGCGACCTGGCGCTGCCGCGGGCGCCCGCCGCGGCGAAGGCCGAGCCGGCCCGCCGCGTGCAGGTGCTGCTCGTCGACGACTCGCTCGTCACCCGGGAGATGGAGCGGCGATTGCTCGAGGACGCCGGCTTCCGGGTGGCGGCCGTCGGCGACGCGGACGAGGCCCTCGGCCGGCTCGGCGAGGAGCGGTTCGACTGCCTCGTCACCGACATCGAGATGCCGGGCATGGACGGCTTCGAGCTCACCGAGCACCTGCGCGCCATGGAGCGCTTCGCGCAGCTCCCGATCGTCGTGGTCTCCACCCGCGACCGGCCCGACGACCGCCTGCGCGGCCTGCGCGCCGGGGCCGACGCCTATCTGACCAAGCAGGGCCTCGACGCGGGCGAGCTGGTCGACCTCGTCCGCCGGCTGGCCGGGCGATGACCCGGCGCGCCGGCGCCGGTCCGGGCGGGGGCGGCGCGCCGGCGGGGTCGCCCCGGCGCGAAGCGCCGCTCGGTGTTCTCGTCGTCGACGACTCCGCCTCGGTCCGCGCGGTCCTCCGCCGCTTCTTCTCGTGGACCGACGACATCCGGGTCGTCGGCGAGGCCGACGAGGGGGGCGAGGCGGTGCGCGAGGCCGTGCGGCTGGCCCCGGACGTCATCCTGATGGACCTGATGATGCCCGGCATGGACGGCTACGCGGCGATCGCCGAGATCATGCGCCGCCGCCCGACGCCGATCCTGGTGCTGTCGACCAAGGCGAACCGCGACCAGGTCCACACCGCCTTCGAGGCCCTCAAGCGCGGCGCCCTCGAGGTGCTCCCCAAGCCCGAGGACGCCGAGGCCTGGCGCCACCTGGCGACGACCCTGCCCGAGGTGGTGCGCAGCGTCGCCGGCCGGCTGCCGCAGGGCGCGGCGGCCGGCGCGGCGTCCGTGCCCGGCGAAGGCGCGCGGCGCGGAGGCGACGGGGACGCTCCGCGCGGCCGGCACGGGGCTGCAGGACGCGGGGCGCACCGCCCCGGTCGGCCGGTCCGTCCCGGCGCCGCCGAGACCGGCGCGGGCGACGAGGACGAGGAGGCCGGCGAGCGGCCCTGGGCCGGCGAGCTCCGCTGGGTGGCGATCGGCGCGTCGACCGGCGGGCCGAGCGCGGTGTGCGACCTCCTCGCCGCCCTGCCGCCGCGGCCGCCGGTCAGCGTGCTCGTCGTCCAGCACATCTCGCCCGGCTTCGAGCTCGGTCTCGTCGACTGGCTGGCCGGCGAGCTCGACCTCGACGTCCGCCTCGCCCGCGACGGCGAGGCGCCGCCGCCCGGCGCCGTCCGGCTCGCGCCGCCCGACCACCACCTGCGCCTCGACCGCGCCGGCGTCCTGCGCCTCGACCGCGACACCCCGCCCTGGCGCGGCCACCGCCCCTCGGTCGACGAGCTGCTCTTCTCGTGCGCCCGCCACGCCGCCGAGCGCACGGCCGGCGTCCTGCTCACCGGGATGGGGACCGATGGCGTCCAGGGCCTGGTGCAGCTCGCCGCGGCCGGCGGGCTGACCGTCGTCCAGGACGAGGCGAGCGCGGTCGTCTACGGCATGCCGCGCGCCGCCCGTGAGCGCGGCGCCGCCCGCCGCGAGCTGCCGCCGCGCGAGATCGGCCGCTACCTGGCCCGGCACTTCCCGCGCGTCCCGTTCCGATGAGCGCCCTGTCGCCGGTGGACCGCTTCGCGCTGCTCATCCGCCAGCAGACCGGCAACGTCGTCCCCGCGGCCCGCCACGGCTTTCTCGGCGAGGTCCTCGCGCGGCGCGCCCGGGCCCTCGGCCTGCCCGGACCCGGGGCCTACCTCGACCGGCTCGGCGGCGGCGGGCTGCCCGGCGAGTGGGAGCGGGTCGTCTCGCTGGTCACCATCAAGGAGTCTTACTTCTTCCGCGCCCCCCAGCAGTTCGCGGCGATCGAGCGCCACGTCCTGCCGCGCATCCTCCGCGCCCGCGCCGCCGACCGGGGCCGCGAGCGGGTGATCCGCGCCTGGTCCGCCGCCTGCGCGCGGGGCGAGGAGACCGGGACCCTGGCGATCCTCTTCGCCGAGAGCGAGCTCCTGCGCGGCTGGGAGTGGGAGATCCTCGGCACCGACCTCGACGCGGAAGCGCTGGAGACGGCCCGCCGCGGACTCTACGGCGAGCGCGCCGTCGCCCACGTCCCGCCGGCCCAGCTCTCCCGCTGGTTCCGCCCCCGCGGCAGCCTCTTCCAGCTCGCCCCCGAGCTCGCGCGGCGGATCGACTACCGGCCGCTCAACCTCGCCCACCCGCCGTACGACTTCGTCGCCCGGCGTCGCGAGCCCGCGTTCGACCTGGTGCTCCTGCGCAACGTCCTCATCTACTTCCGCCGTCCGCTCCAGCGGCGCGTCGTCCAGGCGGTCGCCGCCGGCCTGGCGGAGGAGGGGGCGCTCTTCCTCGGCGCCTCGGAGACCCTGTGGCAGATCCAGGACCGCCTCGCCCCGTTCGACCTCGGCACCTGCTTCTGCTACCGCCACCGGCCGCCGGGCGAGGAGGGACCGGCGGCCGCGCCTCCGGCCGCCGACGAGGCGGCCGGGCCGCCCGCCGCCCCCGGCCTGCTCGCCGAGCTCGAGCGCCAGGTCGACGACGACGCGGCCCACCTGCACGCCGAGCCGTGCGGCATCCAGGAGCGGCTCGCCCGCGCCGCCGACCAGCTCGTCGCCGACCGGCTCGAGGACGCGGCCCGCGCCCTCGACGAGGTCCTCGAGGCCGACCCGTCGGAGCCCGGCGCCCACGCCCTCGACGGCATCCTCCGCGACCTGCGCGGCGAGCTCGAGGACGCGATCGCCTCCTACCGCGCCGCCCTCTACCTCGACCCGGCCCTCTACCAGATCCGCCTGCTCCTCGCCGACACCCTGCGCCGCAACGGCCATTCCGAGCGCGCCGAGACCGAGTACCGGCAGGTCCTCGCCGCTCTCGTCGCCGGCCGAGCCCGCTCCATCCCCGCCTTCGCGCCGCTGCCCCTGCCCGACCGCGAGGGCGCCGAGCGGCGCTGCCGGCGGGCGCTCGGCGGCGGGTAGGCCGCACCTCAGTGCGCCGTCAGGCCACCGCCCGTTCGGCGGCCGCCAGCGCCTCGGCCGGGACGCCGGCCTCCTCGGCGGGGAAGTAGCCGGTGCAGGCGAGGTCGATCCGGGTGATCCGGCCGTCGGCGGCCCGGCAGTAGCCGGTCTGCTCGACGGCGTGCCAGCGGTCGGGCGCCCAGTGCGGGCGCACCAGGAAGCGGTAGCGGAGGAGCTCGCGGTTGCCCAGCGGGCGGTGCTCCGATTCGAGCATCACCGCGCCGATCGGGCTGCCCACCCAGGAGCGGAGGGCCTCGACCGCGCCGGCCGCGGTCCTCGACTCGTGGACCGTGCGGACCAGGAGGCCGCGGAGCCACACGTCGGGGGCCAGCAGCTCCTCGACCGCCGCGAAGTCCTGGTCGCGAAGGCCGGCGAGCAGGGCGGCGGCGGCCGTGTTCCGGGGGCCGAGGTCAGGCGGCCGGGCGCTCCCGCCCGCGTCGGTCGCTCGGGTCGTCGTCATGGTCGTCTCTCCTCTCGGACGGCTCAGGCCGCCGCGTCGGTCACCGCGTCGAGCCCGGTGAGCATCTCCACCTCGCGCCCCATCGCCTTGCTCAGGGCGATCAGCAGGTCGCGGAGCTCGGGCAGGGTCCAGGCGTACGACGCCACGGCATCGGTGATCTCGGCGAGCGGCACGGCCGCCTCGTCGCGCCGCCGCCCGTAGCCGGCCAGCGCCCGGCCCTCCCCCGCCGGGTCGGCGAGGACGGCGGGCACCTCCCGGGCGAGAAGCTCGGCGTCGCGCAGGGCGTCGGTGATGCCGTGCGCGCCGATCGGATCGCGGAACGAGCCGGCGTCGCCGACCAGCGCCCAGCCCGCGCCCCAAGGCTTGCGGAGGTACCCGGGGAGGCCGGGGAAGCCGCGGAGCCGCTCCTCCCGCCGCCCTCCGGCGACGGCACCCACGGCCTCCGGCGCCGCTTCGGCGAGGAGCTCGTCGAAGCAGCGCTCGAGGCCGCCGCGGGCGAGCTCGCGGAAGCGCTCCGGCCTCGCGCCGGCCCAGACGCAGTGCCGGCCGTCGTTCGTCGGGATGATCCCGGCGGTCGCGCCGACCCGGTAGAACCACTCGTAGCCGGGGACGTCGAGGCCGGTCCAGAACCCGTAGACGAACGCTCCCGCGGACTTCCCCTGCCAGGTCGTCGGCGCGCCCACCGCACGGGCGACGACCGAGCTCATACCGTCCGCTCCGACGACGAGCGAGGCGCGCGCCTCGAAGGCTTGGCCGTCCCGGTCGCGGCCGGCGACGCCGGCGACCCGCCCGTTCTCGCGGACGACGTCGGCGACCGCGGCACCGAACCGCACCTCGGCCCCCGCCTCGGCCGCGGCCTCGACCAGCATCGCGTCGAGCACGGTCCGGCGCGGCGCGTAGAGGGCCGCGACCCCGGCCTTCTCCTTGATCGGCACGAGGTCGGCCTCGTCGCCGTAGTGGACGACGGTCTGCCGCACCGGCGGCGTCCCGGCCGCTTCGAGCCGCCCGAGCAGCCCCCAGCGGCCGAGCTGGAGGACGCCGGCCCGCATCAGGGCGAGAGTCGAGAGGGTGTCGGTGCCCGGGGTGGGGGCGCGCTCGAGCACGAGCACGCGCACGCCGCGGCGGGCGAGCAGCATCGCGGTCGCGGCTCCGGCCACCCTGCCGCCGACGACCACGACGTCGTGGCGGCTCGGGCGGTCCTGCGAGGTCCTGGTCGGACGAATCATCGTCGTCATCCTCCGCGTCGTGCGGCCTCAGGCCGCGAGAGAGCTGGGGTCGGTGGCGCGGCCGCAGATCGTCACGGCGATCTCCTCGGCGTCACGGCCGACCCCGTCGAGAAAGCTGGAGCGCCGCCGTGTCATGAACTGCAGCCCGAGGGCGTAGAGCCCCGGCAGCTCGCCGTGGCCCCGGCGGTGGCGGATCTCCCCGCACCCGTCCAGCGCCGCGGCCGGCAGCCAGGGATAGGAGCGGCGGAAGCCCACCGCCCACAGCACGGTCCGGATCCCCGCCGCGTCGAGGTCGAGCTCGGCGGGACCGTCGTCGGGGAGGACCACCGGGGCCACCGGCTCGGCCGGCGGCAGCTCGCCGGAGAGCCCGTGGGCGTCGGCCCAGCGGTCGAACCGCTCGAGCAGGCGGCGGAGCCGGAGGTCCGCCGCGGCCACGCGGCGCCGCAGCTGCCGGTCGAAGCGGACGGTCCGGCCGTCGGCGGCGACCAGCCGCCCGGCGACCCCGATCCCCGCCGCCCGCAGCGCCCCGAGGTCGACGCTTCCGCCCGGTCGTCCGACGAGCTGGAGCGACGGCTCGCCGCGCCCGGAGCTCGGGTCCCGGAGGTCCTCGACCCGCCGGTCGAGCACCCCGGTGCGGTCGAGCCACCACATGACGTCGCGCCCGCGGTAGGTGCGGACCAGGCGGTTGTGATTGCCGGCCGCCAGCACGACCTCGCGCCCCGCCCGCCGCAGCTCATCGGCGAGCTGGGCCCCGGTCGCCGACGCACCGACGACGAGCACTCCGCCCGGCGGCAGTGCCGCGGGGCTGCGGTAGCCGGTCGTCGTCACCTGGCGGATCGACCGATCGAGCCCGGCGGCCGCGTCGGGCACCCACGGCGTGTCGCACGCACCGGTGGCGACGACCAGGTTGTGGGCCGACCAGGTGCCGCGGTCGGTCTCGACCCGCCAGCCCTCGGCCGTGGGGGAGGCCGTCCGGACCGCCGTCCCCTCCTCGACCGGGGCGGCGAACGAGCGCGCGTAGCGGGCGAGCAAGTCGACGACGTCGGCCTTGCTCATGAAGCCGTCCGGGTCGGGGCCGCGGTAGGCGTATCCGGGCAGCCGGGACATCCAGTTCGGCGTCAGCAGCCGCAGCGAGTCCCAGCGCTCGCTCCGCCAGCGCTCGCCGATCCGCCCCCGCTCGAGGACCACGTGGTCGTGGCCCCGGTCCGTCAGGCAGCGGCTGATCGCCAGCCCCGCCTGGCCGCCGCCGACGACGATCGTCGCGACTTTCCGGTGCGCGGCACGGGCGGGCGGGGCGGCCCGGCGGGCGGGTGCGTCTCGATGGAATCTGGTAGCCGGCATGACGGGTCTCCCGGTCCAGGGCGCCGGGCCGGCCGGTCGCCGACCGGCCCGGCGCCTCGGTGTGCGCTCACGTCAGACGCTCTCCGCCTCGAGGCGGATGTCGACCGGCACGCCGTTCGTCAGCACGTCGTACACGGCCGAGCGGGCGCGCGACTGCTCGACCAGCCCGCGCAGCGTCTCCTCGGGAGCGTCCCCCTTGATGCGGAAGGTGGCGCGGATCCCCTGGTAGCCGTTGCGGACCGTCTCGGACAGGCCGAGGATGCCGAGCAGGTCGATGTCGCCCTCGACGGTCGACTCGATCTCCTCGAGGTCGACCCCGCGCGCCGCGGCGATGTTGGCCAGCCCAGCGGTGATGCAGGCGGCCAGCGCATGGAGCAGGAACTCGACCGGGGTCGGCGCGTTGTCGTTGCCGACGAGCACGGCAGGGTGGTCGGCGTCGAACGAGTAGGGCTGGCGGTGGGCCGCCTCCTGGCCGGCTCCGTAGAAGCCGTGCAGGGTCGAGCGGTTGTGCGTCCCCGAGATCCAGCGGTTCGAGGCGCGGAACTGGAACTTCGCGAGGTCGGGCTGCCCCTTGACCGCGCCGAGGGTCGCGAACAGGGTCGGTGTGTCGACTCCGTTGCGCGGCCTGGGCGCGGGCTTCGCGGCGGAGGTCTCGGAGGTCTCGGCGGTACGTGCGGCTCGAGCGGTCATCGGCGTCTCCTCTTCCGTGTCGTCGTCCCGCTCCCGGGTGCGCGGCCTCGTGCCGTCGCCGGGGCGGGTCGTCATCGTTTCGTGACCCTGCCAAGCGCAGAGGCCATGCCAGGCGGCTCAACCGTCCGCAAGTAACTGAAAAAAAGACACTTGTATGGTTTAGGCTCCCTGTCCGGCGGCGACGAGAAGTCGTCGCGAGACGAGAAGTCGTCGGCGCCGTGACGAGATCTCGTCGCGACCCGGAACGGCCGGGAATGGGGGGCGATCAGCCGGCTGCAGGCCGCTCGATGCCGAGCGAGCGGATGCGCGACTTCACGGTCGAGGGCGGGAGGTCGAGGAGCTCGGCGGCGCCCCCGTCGCCGCCGACCTGCCAGCCCGTGGCCTCGAGCGCGCGGACCAGGTTCGCGCGCTCGAGCTCGCGCATCTCGGCGTCGGTGAGGACCCGCGCCGACGAACCGTCGGCCGGTGCCGCGGGGTCCGCCGGCTCGGGCGGCAGGGCGCCGGCGGGGTCGGGCAGGGCGCTCCCGAGGTCGAGACGCCCGTCGGGCGAGGTGATCAGGGCGCGCTCGATGACGTTGCGGAGCTCGCGCACGTTGCCGGGCCAGGGGTAGCCCATCAGCCGGGCCGCGACGTCTGGACCGATCTCGGGCGGTGCACGTCCCATCTCCCGCGCCAGGGTCGCGGCCAGCGCCGAGGCGATGAGCACGACGTCGCGCCCCCGCTCCCGCAGGGGAGGCAAGCGGAGCGGGAAGACGTCGAGGCGGTAATAGAGGTCCTGGCGGAACTCGCCCCGGCGGACCGCCTCCTCGAGGTCGCGGTTCGTCGCCGCGACCACCCGCACGTCGACCTTCCGCGTGCGCGAGCTGCCGACCGGCTCGAGCTCGCCCTCCTGGAGCACCCGCAGGAGCTTCCCCTGGAGCTCGAGCGGCAGCTCGCCGACCTCGTCGAGGAAAATCGTGCCGCCGTCGGCCAGGGTGAACCGTCCCTCACGCCGCTGCGTCGCCCCGGTGAAGGCACCCTTCTCGTGCCCGAACAGCTCGCTCTCGATCAGCGTGCCGGGGATCGCCGCGCAGTTGACCTTGATCAGCGGACCGTCTTGCCGCCGGCTGCGCTCGTGGATCGCCCGGGCGAACAGCTCCTTGCCGGTGCCGGTCTCGCCGCAGATCATCACGGTGGCCTCGGTCGGCGCGACCCGCGCCACGGCCTCGAGAGCCCGCCGGACCGGCGCGCTCTCCCCGATGATCCCCGAAGAGCCGGCGGCGATCTCCTCGCGCAGGTAGCGGGTCTCGGCCGAGAGGGCCTGGATCTTCCGCTCCGCTTCGAGCCGCTCGTCGACGTTGCGGAGGATCAGCGTGTAGAACGGGTGTCCGCGGACCTCGTAGCGCGACAGAGTCGCCTCGGCAGGGAAGGCGGTGCCGTCGTAGCGCACCGCGTCGAGCCCCCCGCCCGAGATCCAGGCGAACGGCTCGCCGCCGGGGAGCCCGAGCCCGGCGACCAGCGACTCGAGCTTGCGCCGCCCCTCGGGCCGGAGGAAACGGCGGAACGTCTCCGCTCGCATCCTCTCGGCCGGCCCGCCGAAGAGCTTCGCCGCCGCCTCGTTGACGAGGGTCACCCCGAGCTCCTCGTCGAGCTCGACGATCCCGTCCATCGCCCCCTCGACCAGCCGCGAGAGCTTCTCCTCCCGCTCGCGTAGCGCCGTCTGGACCTGCATCCGGTGCATCTCGGCCGTCGCCCGGTTCGCGAAGATCTCGAACAGCGACAGCAGCCGCTCGCTCGGCGGCAGCGGCCGGCGGTCCATCACCGCCAGATGGCCGAGCAGCCGTCCCTCGGGATCGAGCAGCGGCACGCCGAGATAGCTCACCGCTCCCACCTGGGGGGCGTCGGCCTCGTCGGGATAGAGCTCTAGCAGCCGGTCGGGGATGTGGATCAGCCGTCGGTCCCGAACGACGTCTTCACACGGCGAGCCGGGGATGGTGAACTCGAAGTCGCGCTCCCAGCGGTCGTCGAGCCAGAACGACAGCGCCCGGAGGGTCTCCTCCTCCTCGACGTACTCGGTGATCCACGCCCCGAGCGTCCCCAGCGCCCGGGCGAGGTTCTGCACCAGCGCGTCGAAGAACGCCTGCCCCGTGTCCGAGGCGGTCCCTTCCACCACCGCACGTAGCGCGGCCGGCTCGTCGAGCGCCCGGTCGTGGACGCGGGCCGTCTTCGCCTTCGCCATGATTCGACTCGATCGGAGATCCGAGGCCCGGAGTCTAGCCGACGCCCGCCACTTCGGCCCGGTCGCCACCCGATCCGGGGCCCGGCGACGGATCTTCCCCCCCGGGGGGGCCGCTCAGCCCGCCGCCTCGCCTCTCCCCAGCACCGCGCCACACCGCTTGCAGTAGGCCGCGTCCTCGTCGTGGTCGGCGAGCCCGCAGCTCGGGCACGTCCGCGACTGCCCCTTGGCGAACCGGTGGGCCAGCCCCATCTCCACCGTCACGATCCCCGTCGGCACGGCGATGATCCCGTAGCCGATGATCATGATCAGCGAAGCGACCATCCGCCCGAGGACCGTCTGCGGCGCCACGTCCCCGTAGCCGACCGTCGTCATGGTGACGATCGCCCAATAGATCGACACCGGGATCGACGTGAAGCCGGTGTCCGGACCCTCGATCAGGTACATCACCGAGCCGAGCACCAGCACGAGCACCAGCACCGCCCCGATGAAGATCACGATCTTCCGGACGCTCTCCCGCAGCGCGCGGATCAACACCCGCTCCTCGCCGAGGAAGTGGCTGAGCTTGAGGATGCGGAAGACTCGCAGCAGCCGCACCGCCCGCACGGTCAGGAGCGCCTGCGCCCCCGGTACGAGCAGGCTGAGGTACGTCGGCAGCACCGCCACCAGGTCGACGATCCCGAAGAAGCTCTTCGCGTAACCGAGCGGCCGCCGCACCGAGACGAGCCGCAGCACGTACTCGACGGTGAACAGCAGCGTGAACCCCCACTCGATCCTCAGGAGCGCCGCGCCCCAGCCCGACCGCACCCCCTCGACGCTCTCGACCACCACCGCCGCCACGCTCGCCAGGATCAGCACCAGCAGCGTGACGTCGAACCCCTTGCCCGCCGGCGTCCCGTGTTCGAAGATGACGACGTAGAGCGTCCTCCGCCACCCGGACGCCGGCTTCTGCGCGTCGGCCATGCCGGCGAGTGTAGAGCCGGGGGTCGCGGAACGCACGTCACGCGGCGACGAAGAATCACCACGAGAAACGAGGCGACGATGAAGACCGAACCGCAGAGAGAGCACGAGTGGCTCCACCAGCTCGTCGGCGAGTGGACCATCGATGGCGAGGCCCGGATGGCCCCCGGCGAGCCGCCGATCCGATCGCAGGGGACCGAGACCGTCCGCTCGCTCGGCGGCCTGTGGGTGATCGCCGAGGGTGAGTCCGAGATGCCCGACGACGGCGCCATCGGCCACACCGTCATGACCCTCGGCTACGACCCGGTGAACGGGCGCTTCGTCGGCACCTGGATCGGCTCGATGATGGCCCACTTCTGGATCTACGAGGGCCATCTCGACGAGAGCCGCAAGGTCCTCACCCTCGACTGCGAGGGCCCGAGCATGGCCGCGGACGGCGCGGTGACCGGCGAAGCGACGGCCAGGTACCAGGACGTGATCGAGATCCTCGCCCCCGACCACCGCACCCTGAGCTCCCAGGTCCTCGGCGAAGACGGCGAGTGGAAGCGGTTCATGACCGCCCACTACCGCGGACGGGGCCTTAGCCCCGAGGGCGACGGCGCGCACCGCGGTCGCGCGTGCCGCTGGTACTCTCTCGCGGTGCCGACGCCTCTCTCGCACACCCTCGCCGGCCACTGGTGGACGCTCGTCCCGCGCCTGCGGCGGCCGCCGCAGGCGCCGGCGTCGTCGCCCTGGGAGCTGGTGGTCGAGGACCCGGTGGTCGGGCCGGTCCGGGTCACGGGCCGGCTCAGCGTCCCGGACGAGCCGCAGGGCGTCCTCCTCGTCGTCCACGGGATCGCGGGGTGTGCGGAGGCGGCCTACGCGCGCGAGGCGGCCGCGGCGGCGGCGGCGGCAGGTCTCGCCTGCCTGCGGATCAACCTGCGCGGCAACGACCGGCTCGGCGAGGACTACTACCACGCGGGGTTGACCGGCGACCTGGCCGCCGCTCTCGCCAGCCCGGCGCTCGCGGGTTTCGGGCGCCGCTACGTCCTCGGCTTCTCGCTCGGCGGCCACCTGGCGCTGAAGCTCGCGACCGAGCCGGCGGGGAAGGGGCTGACCGCCGTCGCCGCCGTTTGCCCGCCGCTCGACCTCGCCGAGGGCCAGCGCGCCTTCGACCGCCGGGCGAACGCGGTGTACCGGCGCCACGTGATGGGCGGGATGCGCGAGATCTACGCCAAGGTCGCCGAGAGGCGCGGGCCGGACGCGCACTGGTTACCGGAGTCGCCGGCCGCCCTCCGCCGGGTGTCGACGATCCGGGAGTGGGACGAGCGGGTCATCGCCCCCCGCCACGGGTTCGCCGGTGCGGACGACTACTACGCCCGGATGAGCGTCGCGCCGCGGCTGTCGCATCTGCGGTCGCCGGCCCTGGTCGTCGCGTCGGCGGGCGACCCGATGATCCCGGCCTCGATCGTCCGCCCCGTCCTCGACCGGCACGCGCCGCCGCACCTCGCCGTCCGCTGGCTCGACGGCGGCGGCCACCTCGGCTTCCCGCGCGGCCGCGACCTGGTGGGCGAGGTCATCGGCTGGCTCAGGACTGCCGACGACGGTGGCCGCGGCGCGCGATCGGCGCCTCGGTGAGCTGGAGCTTGAAGCTGGAAGCACCCCCTGCCCTCCGGCACTGAACCCGCAACGGAGGCCGGGGAACGCAGCCGACTACGGCCACTCGACCGGAGGGCCCACCGATGAAGACCGCCGTCCTCTCCTCGCTGACCCGCTACCGCGACACCGGTCTCCTGCTGCTGCGGCTCGGCCTGGGCGCGATGATGGTCTTCCACGGCCTGCCGAAGCTCCTCGGCGGACCCGAGCGGTGGGAGCGGGTCGGCGGCGCGATGGGCAACCTGGGCATCGACTTCGCGCCTACGTTCTGGGGGCTCGCCGCCGCCTGCGCGGAGACCTTCGGCGGCCTCCTCCTCGCCCTCGGCCTCCTCTTCCGCCCCGCCTGCCTCTTCCTGCTCGCCACGATGACCGTGGCCGCGATCCGGCACCTCTCCCGCGGCGACGGGCTGGGCGGCGCCGCCGAAGCCGTGGAGCTGGGGATCGTCTTCCTCGCGCTGCTCTTCATCGGCCCGGGCCGGCTATCGATCGACGGGAAGTGACGCGCGGCGGTTCGCCGAGCCGGCGAGCCGGGGGGGAGGAGATGAGCCGCCGGCCCAGGTCGGTCGGCGCACGTCCAGGACCTCACGCCCGCGGCGCCGCCGCTCCCGGCGCGTCGGAGGCGGGCGCGCCGACGTCGGCGAGGAGCATGCCGACGAGGATGAGCGACCCGCCGGCGAGCAGGCCCGCGGTCAGCGACTCGCGGCCGATGGCGATCGAGACGAGGACCGCGACGACCGGCTCCATGGTCAGCAGCACGCTGGTCTCCACCGCGCCGAGCCGCCGCTGCGCGTAGAGCTGGCAGGCGAAGGCGGCGGCGGTCGCCAGGACGCCGGTGATCAGCACGGCGGAGACGGCGTTCGCGGTGAGCTGGGCGCGGGTCGGCGGGTCGAGCAGGAGCGACGGGGCGGAGACGGCGGCGACGACGGCGAACTGGACGACGGCGAGCGGCGCCACCCGGTGGTGGCCCATCGCCCGCTCGACGAGGAGGATGTGGCCGGCGAAGGAGACGGCGCAGCCGACGGTCAGGGCGTCGCCCGTGTTGAAGCCGCCGGCGCCCGGACCGGCGGGGCGGGTGAGCACCCACAGGCCGGCCGCCGCGGCGAGCACCCCGGCGACGGCGAGCGGGCGGGGACGCGCGGTGCCGATCGCCCAGCCGAGCGCCGGGACGAGGAGGACGGAGAGGCCGGTGAGGAAGGCCGAGCGCGACGGCGTGGTCCACAGCAGGCCCGCGGTCTGGAAGGCGTAGCCCGCGAACAGCACCAGGCCGATCAGGACGCCGTCCCGCAAGAGCGGCCGGAGATCCGCCGGCCGGCGCTGGACGAAGAGCGGCGCCAGCAGCAGCGCGCCGAGGGCGAACCGGTAGGCGAGCAGGTGGAAGACCGGCAGGTCGTCGAGCGCGTTCTGCACCACGACGAACGTCGCCCCCCAGACGACGGTGGCGAAGAGCAGCGCGGCGCGGGCGCGGAGCCGGGGGGACATGGGATCATCCTGGCATGAGCCGCCCGGAGGATCTCACCCGCACCCTCTGCGACTGGGCGCTCGAGGCCGGCTTCGATCGCGCCGGCGCCGCCACCCTCGAGCCGCACGAGCGCGGAGAGGTCTTCCTGCGCTGGCTCGAGCGCGGGGAGCACGCCGGAATGGGGTACCTCGCCCGCCGCGCCGAGGAGCGGCTCGACCCGGCGGCGGTGCTGGACGGTGCGCGCTCGGTCCTCTGCGTCGCCGTCGTCTACCACCCGCTGGCGGCGGGGGAGGGCGAGCCCGCGGCCGCCGGCGGCGCCGTCCCCGACCCCGCTCCCGAGCCCACCGGCGACCTCTGGCCGCGGGTCGCCCGCTACGCCCGCGGCCGCGACTACCACAACCTGATGGGCAAGCGGCTGCGCAAGCTCGCCCGCCGGGTGCGCGAGGCGTTTCCCGGCGCCGGCACCCGCACCTACGTCGACACCGGCCCGGTCCTCGAGCGCGAGCTCGCCGCCCGCGCCGGCCTCGGCATCGCCGGCAAGAACACCTGCCTGCTCTCCCGCGAGCACGGCTCGTGGTTCCTCCTCGGCGAGCTGTTCACCACCCTCGACCTCGCGCCGTCGGCCGCCGAGCCGCTCGCCGACCTCTGCGGCCGCTGCACCCGCTGCCTCGACGCCTGCCCGACCGGCGCCCTGCCGGAGCCCTACCGGCTCGACGCGAACCGCTGCATCTCGTACTGGACGATCGAGCACCGCGGCGCGATCCCCGAGGAGGTGCGGCCGGCCCTGGGCGACTGGGTCTTCGGTTGCGACGTCTGCCAGGAGGTCTGCCCCTGGAACCTGCGCTTCGACGAGCGCGCCGACCGCGGCGGCCGCGCCCCCGCCGACCACCCCGACCTCCGCCTGCCCGAGCGCCGCGCCGAGCTCGACCTCGCCGGCCTCCTCGGCCTCGACCGGGAGGGCTACGCCGAGCGCTTCCACGGCTCGGCGATGCAGCGGGCGCGGCTCGAAGGTCTCAAGCGCAACGCGGCGATCGCCATGGGCAACCGCGGCGAGCCGCGCTACGTCCCGGCGCTGGAGCGCGCCCTGGCCCGCGAGGACGACCCGGCGGTGCGCGAGGCGGCGGCCTGGGCGCTGGCGCGGATCCGGGAGCTCGCCCGCGCCCCGGCGGCGGCCGCAAGCTGAGCCCGGCGGCGGCGGGGCGCCATCCGCGGGCGGGCGGTCCCGGCGTCCGTTCCCCCGCCGCGGCCCGCCGCGTCTCCCGGCCGGGTTGCCGGCGCGCCGAGCGGTCGCGTACGCTCGGCCCGACCCGTTCCGTGAAACCGAGGGGAGGCGTTCGATGGGGAAGAAGATCGCTCTGGGGTGTGCGGTGGTCCTGCTGGTGGCGCTGGTCGCCGGCGGGGTCGCTTTCTACCACTTCGTCTACAAGCCCGGCAAGGAGATGTTCGTCGCCGGCAAGGAGTACGTGGAGTCGCTGTCGGGGCTGGGCGAGGTGGTCGAGCTGGAGGAGGAGGTCGACGACCGGTCGGCCTACGCGCCGCCGGAGAGCGGCGAGCTCGAGGCGGAGCAGGTGGAGCGCTTCCTGGCGGTGCAGCGGACGGTGCGCGACGATCTCGGCACCCGCTGGGACGACCTGACCCGCAAGTACGAGAGCCGCCCGGAGGGGCGCGAGCCGACGCTCCAGGAGGTTCTCGGTTTCTGGGGCGACCTCACCGAGACGGCGAAGGCGGCCAAGCGCGCCCAGGTCGAGGCGCTCAACGAGCAGGGGTACTCGAGCGACGAGTACCGCTGGGTCAAGCGCCAGGTCTACGCGGCGGCCGGAGCCGAGGCGCTGGCGGTCGACCTGTCGCAGGTGGTCGAGGCCGTCCAGGAGGGCCGCTTCGACGACCTGCGGGAGATGGCCGAGCGCTACGGCCGCGGGGGGGAGGGCGAGGACGTCGTCGGCGGCGAGCCGCCCGACTGGGTGCCGCGGCGCAACGTCGAGCTCGTCGAGCCGCACCGCGACGAGCTCCGCCGGGCGGCGCCGCTGGCGCTGCTCGGGGTGTGACCTCCCGCGCGGGACGCGGTCTCCCGGGCGGCGCGCGGCTCAGCGCTCGCCGAGCGTCGAGCGCGGGCGGGGAGGTTAGGCGGTCAGTAGCTCGAGGCTGACGCGGGCGGTGCCGCGCGAGACCATGCCGAGCTGGCGGGCGGCGGCGTGGGAGAGGTCGATGACGCGGTGGCCGTGGAAGGGGCCGCGGTCGTTGATCCGCACGGTGACCGCCTTGCCGCTCTGCAGGTCGGTGACCCGCACCTTGGAGCCGATCGGCAGGCTGCGGTGGGCGGCGGTCAGCCGATCGCCGAGGTAGGGCTCGCCGCTCGCCGTGGGCCGGCCCTCGAGCGAGTGGTGGTAGTAGCTGGCCTCGCCCCGCCCCAGCGCCTTCGCCGGCTTCGACGCCGCCTCCGGCGCGCGGTCGGCCGCGGGGCGGGCGGCGTTGCGGGCGGGCGCGTGGACGCCGGCCGCCCCGGCGGGCTCGACGGCGGGCGCCTCGACGTCCTCGACGGCCGGACCCGTGCGCGGAGCGTCCTCCGCCCTCGCCTCCCCGTGGGCGACGCGGGCGGTGACCAGGAGGAAGCCCAGCAGCACGACGACCGCGGCTCCGCCGAGCGCCTGGAGCAGGCGCAGGACGGGGGACTCGGAGGCCGGGCGGGCGGTGGACCGGCTGGTGTCGGTCGGGGTCGTCAGGGTGTCGGTCGGGGTCGTCGGAGTCGTCGGTCGAGCGTTCGGATGCATGCAGTGCCCTCGGTCGGTGGCGCTCAGCGGCGATCGGGTGTACGGCGGTCTGCAGACAGACGTCGAGCCTCGGGTGAGGCGGGGTTCCGGCCGGAGCGGGTGGGAGCGGCCGGCGCGGCGGTCCCGCGGGCCGATCTCGGCTCCCTGCTCGGCTCCTGCCACCCATGAGAACAGGATCGGCGGTGGGATTCATCCCCGACGGGGGGATTTCCGCCTGGTTTCCGCCCGCTTTCCGTCCCTTCCGCCTTCGGGATCGGGTAGCCTTCGCCCGTGCACGCCGATCCCGCGGTCCTGATGCAGACCGTCGCCGTCGCCGTCATCCTCGGCATGGCGGCCCAGATCTTCGCCCACCGCTTCAAGCTGCCGGCGATCCTGCCGCTGCTGGTGCTCGGGGTGGTCGCCGGGCCGTTCGGCATCGCCCTGCTGGCTCCCGAGTCGCTGGGCTCGGGGCTGGAGGTGTTCATCGAGCTCGGGGTCGCCGTGATCCTTTTCGAGGGTGGGCTTTCCCTCGACCCCGGCCAGCTCCGGCGGGTCGGCGCCCCGGTGCGCAACCTGCTGACCATCGGGGTCGCGTTGACCGGCGTCGGCGCCGCCTGGCTCGCTCAGGCGGTCACCGGCATGCCGTGGACGACCGCGGCGCTGTTCGGGGCGGTCGTCACGGTCACCGGGCCGACCGTCATCGTGCCGCTCCTGCGCCACATGATCGCGCCGCGGCGGGTGCGCACGGTGCTGGTATCCGAGGGGCTGATCGTCGACCCGATCGGTGCGGTGCTCGCCTACCTCGTCCTGCAGTGGATCGAGCGCGCCGAGCAGCCGCCCCAGGCGCTCCTCACCGAGCTCCTCGTCCTCGCCGCCACCGGCGCCGCCTTGGGCTTCGTCGCCGGCTCGCTGGCCAAGATCGTCGCCCGCTCGCGCTGGGTGGGGCGGGAGCTGCGCAACCTGGTCATCCTCGCCGTGCTCTTCGGCTGCTTCGTGCTCGCCGAGCGGATCGCGCCGCAGTCGGGCATCCTCGCCGCGGTGGTCATGGGCCTGACGGTGTCGGTGGCCGGCATCCCCGACCTGATGAGCCTGCGCAACTTCAAGGAGCAGCTCACCGTGCTGCTCATCTCGGTCCTCTTCGTGCTGCTCGCCGCACGGCTGGACCTGATCGCGATCTACCGCCTGGGCTGGGGGGGCGTGGCGGTCGCCTTCGGGCTGATCCTGCTGATCCGCCCGGCGGCGGTCTTCGCCTCGGTCTGGCCGGGGCAGCTCGACATGAAGGAGCGGCTGGTCCTGGCGCTGACCGCGCCGCGCGGCATCGTCGCCGCGGCGGTCGCCTCGCTGGCGGCCATCGAGCTCCGTGCGGCCGGGATCGCCGGGGCGGCGGAGCTGGAGGGCCTGGTCTACCTGGTGATCCTCCTGACCGGCGCCTGGGCGACGGCGATGGCGGTCGTCCTGCCGCGCCTGCTCGGCTACACCAGCGACCCGTCGCGGCGGCTGACGGTGCTCGTCGGCGCGAACGCGTTGGCGGGCCGGATCGCCGGGATCCTGAGCACGCGCGGCCGCAAGGTCGTGGTGGTCGACGCGGTCGGCTGGAAGCTCGACGAGCTGCGCCGGGCGGGGGTGCTGACCGTGCGCGGCGACGCCCGCAACGCCTCGACCTACGAGCGGGCCGGCGTCGAGCGCGACACCCACGTGGTCACCCTGACGACGAACGACGAGCTGAACCTGCTGGTCGCCGAGCTGGTGCGCGACGAGTTCGGCGTCGAGCACCCGGTGGTGGCTCTGCAGAGCCCGCCGGAGGAGCTCGGCAGCGTGCGCCGCGCCTGGGTCGACCTGCTCGGCTGGCAGCGCCTCCGCGTCCCGCGCTGGATCCGCTGGGCCGAGGAGGACCTGGTGCGCGGGGTGACGGTCGACCTGGAGATCGACGGCGCCCGCGAGGCGGTCGCGGCGCTCGGCCGCGAGCGGGCCGAGGAGTCGTTCCTCCTCTGCGCCTGGGCCGGCGACGCGCCCGACTTCCACCCCTCGATCGACGAGCTCGACAGCTACGAGCGGGCGACCGTGCTGGCGCTCGAGGGGGAGGCCGGCGAGGCGCTGGCGCCCTACGCCTGGCAGGGGGAGGAGGAGGAGGAGGCGGCGGCGGCGGAGGCCGGGGTGTCGCCGGCGGCCGCCGTGCCGCCGTCGGCCGCGGGATCCCGGAGCGGCACACCGGCTCCGGCCTCCGGGGAGTAGGCTGCCGCCGGCGGAGGGCCGATGGAGCTGATCGCCACCCACCTCGGGGCCGACTTCGACGCCTTCGCCTCGATGCTCGCCGCCAAGCGGCTCCACCCGGCCGGCGAGCTGTTCTTCCCCGGCTCGCGCGAGGAGTCGCTCCGCCGCATGCTCGCCACCGGGATCGTCGAGCTCGACGAGGTCCGCCAGCGCAACGTCGACCCGGACGCGATCGAGCGGGTCGTGCTGTGCGACATCCGGCAGGCGCGGCGGATCGGGGTGCTCGGCGAGTGGCTGGCGCGGCGGCCCGAGGTGCCGGTGATCGCCTACGACCACCACCCGCCGTCCGACGACGACCTCGAGCTCGCCGGCGGGCTGGTCGACCCGGAGGTCGGCGCCACCTCGACGCTGATGGTCGAGGAGCTCGGCCGCCGCGGGCTGGAGGTCGCCCCGAACGAGGCGACGGTGCTCCTGCTCGGCATCTACGAGGACACCGGCTCGCTGACCTTCGCCACCACCTCGGCGCGCGACCACCGGGCGGCGGGCTGGCTGCTCGAGCGCGGCGGCGACCTGGCGGCGGTCCGCCGCTGGGCGCTCAACCGGCTCGACACCGTCCACCTCGACGTCCTCCACCGGATGAGCCGCGAGCTCGAGGTCAGCCGCATCCACGGCCACCGGGTGGGCCTCGTCGCCCTCGACCTCGGCGAGTTCGTCGACGACCTCGCGCCGCTGGTGTCGCGGACGCTGGAGATCTTCGAGCTGCCGCTGCTCTTCGCCGCGTTCGGCGACGGCGACCACGTGCAGGTGATCGCGCGCGGCTCGGCGCCGGGGGTGCACCTCGGGGAGCTCGCGGCGGAGCTCGGCGGCGGCGGCCATCCGACGGCGGCGGCGGCGCGCCTGGGCGGGGCGACGGCGCTCGAGGTGCGCGAGCGGATCCGGGCGCTCCTCGCCGAGCGGCTGCCGCCCGCCGCCCGCGCCGGCGAGCTGGCGATCCGCGACTTCTTCGTCCTCGCGCCGGGGACCCGGATCGCCCGCGCCAAGGAGGCGCTCGTCGAGCGGCGGGTCAACGCGGCGCCGATCGCCGCCCCGGGGAGCGTCCCGGCCGCCGCCGGCGGCCGGGGGGCCGCCGAGGGCCGGGGATCCGCCGAGGGCGGCCGGCGGGCCGCCGAGAGCCCCCAGGCGGCCGGGGCGGACCGAGCCTCGCGCCTCGTCGGCTCGGTGTCGCGGCAGACGCTCGACGCGGCGCTCCAGCACGGGATGGCCGAGCGGCCGGTCGAACGCGTGATGGACACCGGCCTGGAGTGGGTCGCCCCCGACGCGCCGGCCGAGGAGGTCGGCCGCCGCATCCTCGAGCGGCACCCGCGGTTCGTCCTCGTCGGCGACCCGGGCAGCGGCCGCGCCGAGGGGCTGATCACCCGCATGCAGGTGCTCCGGCACCTGCACGCCCGGCTCGCCGCCGAGGAGGCGGGGGTCGAGCGCGCCGAGCATCTGCGCGAGCGGCGGGAGGGCGCCGCGAAGCTCCTCGCCCAACGGCTCGCACCGGCGGCGGCGCGGCGGGTCGAGACCGCCGCCCGCCTCGCCCGCGAGCACGGCGTCCCGGTCTACCTGGTCGGCGGCCTGGTCCGCGACCTCCTGCTCGGCCGCGACAACCGCGACGTCGACCTCGTCGTCGAGGGGGACGGCCTCCACTTCGCGCACCTGCTGGCGGCCGAGCTCGGCGGCCGGGTGCGCGAGCACCGCGCCTTCCTGACCGCGGTGGTGGTCGACGCCGAGGGCTTCCACGTCGACGTGGCGACCGCCCGCAGCGAGTTCTACCGCGAGCCCGCCGCCCTGCCCGAGGTGACGAGCTCCGCCCTGCGCCAGGACCTCTTCCGGCGCGACTTCACGATCAACACCCTGGCCATCCGCCTCGGACCCGGCGAGACGCCCGAGCTGATCGACCACTTCGGCGGCCGCGCCGACCTCGAGGAGGGGACGATCCGGGTGCTCCACAGCCTGTCGTTCCTCGACGACCCGACCCGCGCCTTCCGGGCGGTCCGCCTCGAGCAGCGGCTCGGCTTCGAGATCTCGCCCGAGACGCTGCACCTCGTCGCCGTCGCGCGCGAGGAGGGGGTCTTCGAGCGGCTCTCCGGGTCGCGGCTGCGCGACGAGCTGATCCTGCTCCTCGACGACCCGGACGTAGCGCTGCGCGGGCTCGACCGGCTGGCCCAGCTCGAGCTGCTCGCCGTGGTCGACCCGGCGCTCCGGCTCGACGGCGCGGAGGGGGGCGGGGTCGGCGAGCGCCTGCGGGCCGCGGTGTCCGCCTACCACTGGTTCCGGCTCGAGGGCCTCGACGAGCCGGAGCCCCGGCTGTGGCGGCTGCTGCTGGTCGCCCTGGCCGAGTCGCTCGGCGAAGCGGAGGTCGCCCGGCTCGCCGGGCGGCTGATGCTCGCCGGGAACGACCGCGAGACCGTCGTCGGCGCCGCCGCCCGGTTGGCCGCGGCCCGCCCGGTCGTCCGCCGCCGCGACGCCCGCCCGCACGAGGTCGCCGACGCCCTCGCCGAGCTCGGCGGCGAGGACCTGCTGCTCCTGCTCGGCACCGAGGAGGGCACCGTCCGCCGAAGGGTGCGCCGCGACCTCACCGAGCACCGGGCCTTCCGCCTGGCGGTGCGCGGCTCCGACCTGGTGGCCGCCGGCGTCCCGCCGGGTCCCGCGCTCGGCGAGGCGCTGCGCCGCACGCGGGCCGCCCGGCTCGACGGGGCGATCGCCGAGGACGAGGAGCTGGGCTTCGCTCTGGACCGCGCCCGCGAGCTCCTCCGCGCCGGCTTCGGCGGCCGCCCGCCCGAGGACGTGGAGGTCGCCGCGGCGGCAGGCGGCGAGGCGGCCGGCGGTGAGTCGGAGACCGCGGCGGCGGCCGGCGGCGAGGGGGCGGCGCGATGAGGCCGTTGCGCGGGTACGTCGTCGCGCTCACGGTCCTCCTCGCCGTACCGCCGCTCCTCGCCGCGGCCGGCGACGACCTTTCCGGCCGCGACGTCGTGCTGCTCCGGCGCGACTGCGCGAGCGCCATCCACCGCGAGGAGGTGACGCTGTTCGCCAACGGCACCGTCCGGCTGCGCCGGGGGCCGCCGGGCGAGGAGGAGATGTCGCTCGGCGAGCTGCCGCCCGACGAGGTCGCCGCGCTCGTCGCCGCGCTGCGCGAGGAGGACCTGACGGAAGGGGAGGGCTCGGGCGGGCCCGAGGGCGAGTGGGTCGAGCGCTGCCGGCTCGAGCTGCCGGTGCTGGCGACGCCCGGCTCGCCGCCTCCGCCCGGCCGCGTGCCACGCACCCCGGCGGCCGAGCGCTCGCCGCGCGGGCCGGCGGCCCCCGTCGTCTTCACCTACGGGCGGTTCGACTCGCTGCCCCTCGGCCTGTCGCGGGTGGCGGCGGCGGTCGACCGGCTCGTCCCGCGTGCGACCGTCCGCCGCGGCCTGCCGGCCGGCTACCGGCCGCGCCCCGGCGACGTCCTGCGGCGCGTTGACGGCGTCCTCTTCACCGTCGTGCGGACGACCGCCCAGCTCGGTCCGGAGGGCCCGCGCGGCTGGGAGCTCCAGGGGGTCGTCCAGCCGCTCGCCGTCTACGTCGCCGAGAGCGACCTGCCGGCGGAGTTCGTCGAGCTCGTCTCGCGCCGGGACGGGCCGCGGTGAAAGATCCCGCCGGCCGGCCGCGCCTCCGGGCCTCCGGGCCTCCGGCGTCCGGTAGGCCGTCAGCCGGCGCCGAGCCCCGCGGCGACCTCGGCGAAGAACTTCCGCAGCCCGGCCCACACCTTGGGCACCGCGAGCAGGTCGTTGTGCCCGGCCTGGCGGATCGGCAGCCAGCGGACGACGCCGCCGAGAGCGCGGGCGATCCGCTCGCCCTGCGCGAACGGGACGATGCGGTCGCGCACCCCGTGGCAGACGAACGCCGGCGTCCGGACCCGCCCGGCCACGGCCAGCGAGTCGAACCGGCCGGCGAGCACCCGCTCGGCGAAGGGGAGCGGGAAGTGCACCGTCGCCACGTCGGCGAGCCGGGTCCACGGGGAGAGAAGCGCCAGCGCGGCGACCTCCTCGGGCCGGCGCACCGCGAGCTGGATCGCGACCGCCGCGCCGAGCGACCAGCCCCAGGCGACGACCGGCCGCCCCGGGTGCCGCCTGCGCAGCCAGGCGAGCGCCGCGTCGGCCCCCGCGTGCAAGCCCTCCTCGGACGGTGAGCCGGTGCTCCTCCCGTAGCCGGGGTAGTCGACCGCCAGCCAGACGGCGTCGAGCCCCGCGACCTCCTCGAACAGCCCGGCCGCCCGCATCGTCTCGAGGTTCTCGCCGTTGCCGTGGAAGAGCAAGGCCGCCGGCCGCCGCCGCGGCAGCCGCGGGTCTCCCCCCGCCCAGGCGTGCACCCGCTCGCCGGTCGCGGCGGCGAGAGCCACGTCCTCGGCGCCCCGCGGCGGCCGGCCCACCCGCACCCGCGGGATCGGGTAGAGCATCTGGCGGACGAAGGCGTCGATCATCGCGAGGATGTTAGCCGGCTCTCGCCGCTCCGTCCGCCAGCCGCCCGACGGGCGGCGAGCTCGGAAGGGATCTTGCACCTTCGACGGACCGTGACCAGCGTCGCAACGGGAGAGGCTCGAGGAACGGAGGAGGGAGCGGTGTCGGAGGACGTCGCGAAGCGCGCAGCGAAGGGCGGACACGGGGAGGCCGACGGCCGCCGGAGGGTTGTCGTCGAGGGCGTCGAGCCGGAGATCGACGCCGGCCGATTCCCGGTCAAGCGCACGGTGGGGGAGACCCTCGTCGTCGAGGCCGACGCCTTCACCGACGGGCACGACGCCCTCGCCGTCCGCCTCCTCCACAGGCCCGAGGGCGCGGACGGGTGGACCGAGAGCGAGATGGAGCCGCTCGGCAACGATCGCTGGCGGGGCGCGCTGAGCTTCGACCGGCCGGGCCGCTGGCTCTACACCGTCGAGGCCTGGGTCGACGCCTTCCGCTCCTGGCGCCGCGACCTGCGCAAGCGGGTCGACGCCGGGCAGGACGTCGGCGTCGACCTGCGGATCGGCGCCGCCCTGGTCCGCGCCGCCGCCGGGCGCGCCGGCCGCTCGGACGCCAGGGTGCTCGCCGGTCTCGCCGACGACCTCGACTCCGGCCGCGACCTCGACCGCGCCACCCGCCTCGCCCTCGACGACGAGCTCGGCGCGCTGATGGACCACCACCCCGACCGCCGCCGGGCCACCCGCTACCCGCGAGAGCTCGCCGTCTGGGTCGACCGCGAGCTCGCCCGCTTCTCCGCCTGGTACGAGATGTTCCCGCGCTCGGCCGCCCCCGAGCCGGGCCGCCACGGCACCGTCGCCGACGTCGAGGCGCGGCTGCCGTACGTCGCCGAGATGGGCTTCGACATCCTCTACCTGCCGCCGATCCACCCGATCGGCACCACCCACCGCAAGGGCAAGAACAATGCCGTCGCGGCGGAGGCGGGCGACGTGGGGAGCCCGTGGGCGATCGGCGGCGAGGCCGGCGGGCACACCGCGATCCACCCCGACCTCGGCACCCCGAAAGAGTTCCGCCGCCTCGTCCGCACCGCCCGCGAGGAGCACGGCCTCGAGATCGCGCTCGACGTCGCCTTCCAGGCCTCCCCCGACCACCCCTGGGTCGAGGAGCACCCCGAGTGGTTCCGCGCCCGCCCCGACGGCACCATCCAGTACGCCGAGAACCCGCCGAAGAAGTACCAGGACATCTACCCCTTCGACTTCGAGACCGACGCCTGGCGCGAGCTCTGGGAGGCGCTCAAGGGCGTCTTCGACCACTGGCTCGGCGAGGGCGTGCGCGTCTTCCGCGTCGACAACCCCCACACCAAGCCCTTCGCCTTCTGGGAGTGGCTCATCCGCGAGATCCGCCGCGACCACCCGGAAACGATCTTCCTCTCCGAGGCCTTCACCCGCCCCAAGGTCATGTACCGGCTCGCCAAGCTCGGCTTCACCCAGTCCTACACCTACTTCGCCTGGCGCACCTCCAAGCCCGAGCTCACCGAGTACCTCACCGAGCTCACCCGCACCGAGGTCGCCGAGCACTTCCGCCCCAACTTCTGGCCCAACACCCCCGACATCCTCACCGAGCAGCTCCAGTACGGCGGCCGCCCCGTCTTCGCCCAGCGCCTCGTCCTCGCCGCCACCCTCGCCGCGAGCTGGGGCATGTACGGCCCGGCGTTCGAGCTGGGAGAGGGGAGGGCGGTGAAGGCGGGGAGCGAGGAGTACCTCGACTCCGAGAAGTACCAGCTACGGACCTGGGACCTGGAGCGGGCGGACAGCCTGGCGGAGCTCATCGGCCGGGTGAACCGCATCCGCCGGCAGAACCCGGCCCTGCAATCGAACCGCAACCTGAGGTTCCACGGGATCGACAACGACCAGCTCCTCGCCTACTCGAAGACGAGCGACGACGGCGCGAACGCGATCCTGGTCGTCGTCAACCTCGACCCCCACCACGTCCAGTCCGGCTGGCTGGACCTGGACCTGGCGACCCTCGGCGTCGAGCCCGACCAGCCCTTCCAGGCCCACGACCTGCTCACGGACGCCCGCTACCTCTGGCACGGCGGCCGGAGCTTCGTCCAGCTCGACCCGGGGTCGATCCCGGCCCACGTCTTCCGGCTGAGGAGGAAGGTGAAGAGCGAGAGAGACTTTGATTATTACATGTAAGGGCTCGGGTAGAGTCTCTCAATACGGCGTCGTTGATGGCAATTCAATCCTCAGCACCTATTCCAGATGGGCAAACCTTGTCCGTGCAAATCGCGTTGCCGCTGTCTGTAAGTCCTCGCAGGCACTCGAAACATATGTACTCAAACCAAGAAGCTCACCTCCTAGTTTCCGTTGCCTCGTTCGATCAGTAGCTGTGAACCACTCCACTAACGCTCGTCCATAACAGCCTGACGGTTTCGAAGGACGGAAAGCTCAGCCTCAAGCTGCGGCGCATAGACGCGAATGATCATCGTTACAATGGCCATCCTTGTGTCCCGATGCTCGCTGAATGTCTGCTTCATCCGCTCTACGTCGCCGTGGCCTTCCATGAGGGATAACATCTGTGAGGTCATGATGGGTATTGTTGTCCTCATGCTATCCAATAGCTCTACCAGTTGCTCCAGTTTCGTTCGGAGAGTTTCTGAATAACGAGACCTATCCTCGCGAAGCGCGGTCGACTTGGAACGAATATGGGCCAACAGCTCACCCAAAGCAACGCCGGCCAAAGCGGTGACCGCCGGAATCCACGCCTCGTTCATTCTGAACTTCTTTTATCCCTAAAGCATTCTCAGTGAGCACTACCTGGCCGCAGGGATCATCTCGAACCGGCCGTTTAGCGGCGGGCATTCTCCAGGTCCCGCTCGAGCTCCTCGGGATCCTGGCTGAAGACGGGGACGCCGAAGCGACCGAGCGAGTGCAGGAACTCGACCTTCGGCACGCCGGCGAGCTCCGCGGC
>Ga0214468_1000015_pt1 | contig 57093 bp, 53 predicted proteins | sample RVTome_9_FD_187334 | JGI IMG/M metagenome (GOLD analysis project Ga0214468, IMG submission 187334) | Soil microbial communities from uranium-contaminated site in the Upper Colorado River Basin, Wyoming, United States - RVT155D38 HiSeq ...
TCCACTTACCGATATTCCGGCGATCCCAATCATCCTCCCAGTCCATGACCGAGCCGGGGAGAGCCCGCCGCCCTTGGGGAGGGTCCAGCGCTAGCTGCTGAAGGTCACCGAGAAGGCGGGAGCCCAGCGGGAGACGACGCGCCCGTAGCTCTCGCCAGCAGCCATCATGTCGCCCTCGGCGAGTGCGTCGATCGAGCGGCGCACGAGCTCCACCGAGTCGTCGAACACCAGATCCTGCGGGTCGAAGAGCTCCGAAACAGTCGAATAATCCAGCTCGAGCATGGCGTCGGCGGGAAAGCTCTCGATCCAATCCGACAGCTGGGCCAGCTCTTCGGCCGGGCCTTGGAACACCTGCAGCCCACGCAGCACACCGAGGGCATTCTCGATTCGTCGACGGGCCACCGAGAGATCCACCCGCAGCCTCACCCTCGGGTTGCCCTCGACCTCGTATACCTCCCTGTCCTCGGGCTGGAATGCGATGAACCACCGCACCGGGACGTGCCAGGCAGAGGTGAGGACGTGCGAGCGGTGACCCGGATGCTCCCGCTGATACTGACGGAGCTCCCGATCGGCGGCCCGTGCTGATTCCTCGGGGATCAATCCCGAGCCGAGCCCGCGGAAAGCGTTGGCGAAGGCGATCGTCGACTCGAGGACGCGGAGACGCAGGTTCCGGGGACACACCATCCGGGCCCCGTTCCACTCGACGACCCAGTCGCCCTCCACCTCCGACTCGGAGAGAAGCCCATAGCTGCGGACGAAGCCGGGGACCGGGTCCACCGAATCGGAGACCTCGGGGGTGTACACCCGGAGATAGGCCGTCTTCGTCATGCCATCATCCTGGCAGAGGCCCGCCACAACTTCCGCCCGGGCACTCCGGACCGGCTCGGATGTAGTATCGGGTGGAGGACCCGCCCCCTGGTAGAGGAGGACCGGACTTGGTCGTATTCGATGAGGTAGCCCGCGAGGGCCACGAACAGGTCCTCTACGGCTACGACAAGGTATCCGGTCTCAGGGCCATAATCGCCATCCACTCCACAGCACTCGGTCCCGCCCTCGGCGGGACTCGCTTTTTTCCGTACCAAACCGAAGAAGAGGCCCTCGAAGACGTCTTGCGTCTGTCCTGGGGCATGACCTACAAGGCGGCTGCCGCCGGACTCGACCTGGGAGGCGGCAAGGCGGTGATCATGGGCGATCCCCGCACCGACAAGAGCGAGCGACTCCTCCGCGCCTACGGTCGGATCGTGGACTCGCTCCGCGGCCGATACATCACCGCCGAGGACGTGGGCACCACCACCAGAGACCTCGACATCGTGCGTCGCGAGACGCGATGGGCCCTGGGCAATTCGGTCGCCGAGGGCGGGGCGGGGGATCCCTCGCCGATGACCGCGCGCGGGTTGTTCGCCGCGGCCAAGGCCGTAGCCGAGTTCCTCTGGGGCGACTCCGACCTGGCCGGACGCAGATTTGCCGTCCAGGGGGTGGGCAAGGTCGGGTCCGCCCTGGTCCAGTTGCTGGTCGAGGCCCGAGCCGAGGTCATCATCTCCGACGCCTACGACAGTGCGATCAAGACGGCGGTGGACACCTACGGGGTCAAGAGTGTCGAGGTCGGGGAGATCCACACCGTCGACGCCGACTTCTACTCACCGTGCGCACTCGGCGCCGGCCTGAACGAGAAGACGATCCCCGAGCTCAACTGTCAGGCCATCGTCGGCAGCGCCAACAACCAGCTCGCCACCGACGAGGACGCCGAGCGCATCGCCGAGCGCGGCATCGTCTACGCCCCCGACTTCGTCGTCAACGCCGGCGGCCTGATCAACGTCTACGACGAGCTCCAGGGGTATTCGAAGATGCGGGCGATGCATCGGGTCGATTCGATCTTCGAGGCAACCAAGCGCATCCTCGGGATGTCGAAGGACGAGGGGATCAACCCCAATCAGGCGGCGATCAGGGTGGCGGAACTGCGAATCAAGGAGATAGGGGACCTGCGCCGGTTCCGGCGAAGCGGAGACGATCGGAATTGAGCGATCTGCAGACGTACGGGATGGACTTCGACAGGAATCTCCACCACGCCGAGTTGGGGCTGAGCGACGAGGACGTCGTCGCCATGTACCGGGTCATGCTGATGACGAGACGGGTCGACGACCGCCTCTTCGCCCTCCAGCGGCAGGGACGGGCGCCGTTCGTGGTCGGCTCGTCGGGGCACGAGGCGGTCCAGGTGGCCTCGGCGTTCGCCCTGGACCGGGCCAAGGACTGGGTCCTGCCCTACTACCGAGACATGGGAGTCGCCCTGGCCTGGGGTTTCACCCCCGAGGAGATCTTCCTCGGCGCCTTTGCCAAGAAGACCGACCCCATGTCCGGCGGTCGTCAGCTTCCCGGCCACTGGTCCAGCCCCGAGCTGAGAGTGCTCACCCAATCCTCGGTGATCGGGACCCAGTACCCGCATGCTGTCGGCATCGCCCAGGCCATCACCACTCGGGGCGACGATGCCGTGGTGGCCGTCTTCGGGGGCGAAGGGTCGACCTCGGAGGGAGACTGGCACGAGGCGATGAACTGGGCCGGCATCCACAAGCTCCCCGTCATCTTCGTGATCGAGAACAACAGTTACGCCATCTCGGTGCCCCGGGAGGAGCAGGTGGCCGGGAGTCTCGCCGCGAGGGCGGAGAGCTATGGGTTCCCCGGCGTCGAAGTCGACGGGAACAGGACGCTGCGGGTCTACAAAGTCATGCAGGAGGCGGTGCGGCGGGCCCGCGCCGGCGAGGGACCCACCCTGATCGAGGCGGAGACCTATCGCTACTACGCACACACCTCCGACGACAACGACACCCTCTACCGGAGTCGGGAGGAGGTGGAAACCTGGCGGAAACGGGATCCGGTGGCGCGCGTGCGCCAGTACCTGATCGAGAACAGGCTGCTCAGTGAGGCCGAGGAAGGGCGAATCGACCGCGAGGTGGTGGAAACCCTCGCCCGGGCCGTGGAGGTGGCCGAGGACGCCCCCAATCCCGACGAGGCGACGACGAGGGTCTACGCCCGGGTGATCGATCCGGGACCCGGGGCGACAGAGCCCGAGCCCGTCCCCGAGGGCGAGACGGTCAATCTGATCACTGCGATCAACATGGCCCTTCACGAGGTCATGGAGGCCCATGACGACGTGGTCCTGTTCGGAGAGGACGTGGCCCGGCGCAAGGGCGGCGTGTTCAAGGCGACTCAGGACCTCACCGAGCGTTTCGGCCCCCAGCGGTGCTTCAACACCCCGATCGCCGAGTCTTCGATCATCGGAGCCGCCATCGGGATGGCAGCGGCCGGCTACAAGGTGATCCCCGAGATCCAATTCGCCGACTACATCCATCCCGCCTTCGACCAGCTCGTCTCCGAAGCCGCCCGCATCTGTTACCGCTCCGACGGGACATGGAACATCCCGATCGTGGTGCGCACCCCCTACGGCGCAGGCATCCATGGTGCGCTCTATCACTCACAGTCGATCGAGTCGTACTACAGCCACGTCCCAGGTCTCAAAGTGGTCGTCCCTTCCACTCCCGCCGACGTCAAGGGACTGCTGTTCAGCGCCGTCGAGGACCCCGATCCGGTGATGTTTCTCGAGCCCAAGAAGCTCTACCGGCTGGCCAAAGGCCCCTATCCGGCTGGGGATCATCGTGTCGCGTTGGGTAGAGCGGTCATCCGGCACCCCGGTCAGGATCTGACCATCCTCGCCTACGGAGCGATGGCCCACTTCGCCCTGGAGGCCGCCCCGATCCTCGAGGAGTTGGGGATCAGCCCCGAAGTGATCGACCTGCGCAGCCTCAAGCCGCTGGACTGGCCGACCATCGAGACGTCGATCAAGAAGACATCCCGGGCCCTCATCGTCTACGAGGACAACGAGTTCGTCGGTTACGGCGCCGAGCTGGCGGCCCAGATCGCAGACAAGACCTTCGAGTGGCTCGACGCACCGGTCCGTCGCTATGCCCTCCCCGATGTGCCCATCATGCCCTACGCCGGCTCTCTCGAGAACGAGCTCTATCCGACCCCGGAGGGAATCGTCCGCAAGGCGCAAGAGCTGGCCAAGTATTGAGGCGGTCTTCGGGCGCAAATACTTCGTGACCGGTATTCGGTAGCCGGTATCCGGTAGCTGGCTACTGACAACCGCCTACGTCCTAACCTCGGCTCACATGTCGCTGTTGAGCCACCTTTCGGGCATCGCCGCTGAGGCTTTTGCCGAGCTGGGGCTGTCCCCGGACTTGGGTGAGACGGTTCCGTCGCAACGGCCGGAGCTGGCCCAGTTCCAGGTCAACGGGGCCATGGCGGCAGGGAAAGCTTCGGGCCGGGCGCCGCGGGAGATCGCGCTAGCGGTGGCCGACCGACTCGCCACCCACCCGGACATGGCCCGCGTCGAGGTGGCCGGTCCTGGATTCGTCAACATCACCCTGACCGATGCCGCCATCGCCCGCATCGCAGCCGAGGCCGCCTCCGACCCCTATCTCGGCTTCCCCATGACCGAAAAGCCCGAGAATGTCGTGGTCGACTATGCCGGCCCCAACGTGTCCAAGGCCATGCACGTTGGACATCTCCGGGCCACCATCATCGGCGACTCGCTGGCCCGTCTCTTCTCCTTCGCCGGGCACAAGGTGACCCGTGACCCGCATTTCGGCGACTGGGGATTCCAGATGGGGCTCCTCATCACCGCCATCGCCGAGCAGCAGCCCGATCTTCCCTACTTCGACCCCAGGGCCACCGCCTATCCCGAGAGCGCTCCGGTGATCCTCGACGATCTGGAGCGGATATACCCGGAGGCAACGGCGCGAGCCCGCAGCGACAAGGAATTCGCCGACCGGGCGCGCACCGCGACAGTGCGCCTGCAACAAGGGGAGCCCGGGTACCTCGCCTTGTGGCGTCAGATGAAGACGGTGTCCGAGGCCTCGCAACGTCGGGATTTCGCTGCCCTCGGAGTCACCTTCGACCTCTGGTACGGCGAGTCGGACGTGCACGACCGCATTGCTCCGATCGTCTCCTCCCTGCGTGACTCGGGCATCGCCGAAGAGTCACAGGGGGCGTTGGTGGTCCGCGTCGAGGAGGAGGGGGACAAGCGGGAGCTGCCACCACTGATCCTGGAGGCGTCTTCGGGCGGCTTCCTCTACAGCGCCACCGATCTGGCCACGATCCAGATGAGGGTCGAGGAGCTCCAAGCCGACTTGGTTCTCTACGTGGTCGACCGCCGTCAGGCCGATCACTTCCTCCAGGTCTTCCGAGCGGCGCGCAAGGCCGGCATCGCAGGCCCGGAGACACGTCTCGAGCACATCTGGTTCGGGACCATGAACGGGCCGGACGGAAAGCCGTTCAAGACACGTGAAGGAGGGGTGGTCCGGCTCGGCGACGTCATCGAGATGCTGACCGATGCCGCCCGGCGCCGCCTCGACGAGGCCCATCTGGCCGAGGACTACCCCGACGCGGAGCGGGCGAGAATCGCCGAGATGGTGGGCGTCGCCGCCCTCAAGTTCGGCGACTTGATCAACAACCGCACCTCGGACTACGTCTTCGATCTCGACCGATTCAGCTCGTTCGAGGGCAAGACCGGGCCGTACCTCCAGTACGCCGCGGTCAGGGTCAAGTCGATCATGCGCCGCGCCCTCGATCAAGGAGTTGGCGAACGGCCCCTCGTCGCCCCGACCGTCGACGCCGAGCGAGATCTCATGCTGGAGCTGTTGCGTCTCCCCGAAGTGGTGGACCGGGCGATGACATTGCGCGCCCCCAATCACATCGCCGAGTTCGCCTACGAGGTCGCCGGTCGCTTCAACCGCTTCTACGACACATGCCACATCCTGTCCGAGCCCGATCCGGAACGGCAGGGCTCGTGGCTGCTCCTGGCCGCCTGGACGCTGCGCGCACTCGAGCGCCTCCTCGACTTGCTCGGCATCGAAGTACCGGACCGGATGTAGGCGTGTCCTTCGTCATCCGCCCGGCTCGGGCCGAGGACGTACCTCTGATCGAGTCCTGGACGCGGGATACCTTCTCCTGGGGTGACTACGTGGCCGAGGCGCTGCCTCGGTGGCTGGAGGATCCTGAATCGCAGGTCGTGGTGTGCGTCGACGACGACGACAACCCCGTGGCGTTGTCCAGGTCCCAGATGCTGTCCCCCACCGAGGCATGGCTGAGTGCCGCTCGTGTGCATCCGGGTCATCGACGTTCAGGCATGGGCACGGCGATGAACGACTTCGGCGTGGACTGGGCACGAGGACGGGGCGCTCTCGTCGCCCGTCTCGCCACCGAGGACGACAACGATGCAGCACGGTCCCAGGTCCTCAAACTCGGATACCGGCTGACCGGTCGGTGGGGCTATGCCACGGCCCCAACGCCCACCGGGCGGCGACTTGGCTCGAGCGACCGGCTGCGGCACGGCAGCACGGTCGACGCCGACGCGGCCTGGACCTTCTGGTCGCAGAGCGACCTGGCCCATGCCGCCCGGGACATGATCTCCCTGGGCTGGCGCTGGCGAAAGGCGACTCGTGCCGACCTCGATCGGGCGGTCGACGCCCACACCTTCTATCAGAGCCCGGGCGGATGGCTGATCGCCGAGCCCAGTGACGTGGGCGTCTCGGTGCGATGGGTGGCCACGTCACCGGTGGATGCGCCGCTGCTCATCCAGGGCATGCGCGATCTGTTGCGTGACGTGCGCAAGGATCAGGTCGAGGCAATGGTCCCGGTGACAGCTTGGAGCATGGAAGCCCTGCAGCGGGAGGGTTTCGAGGTCAGACCGGTCCAGATCTTCTCCAAAGGTCTCTAGGAAGCCTCGCCCCGATCACGGGTGGCTAGGTGACGATGCCCATCGTGGCCACGGCCCAGACCACGAACATGATGGGGACGTCGGTCGAGGGGAGCCAATCCGGGCCGTCGGGGTACCAGCGAGCGACGAGGGCGAGGGGAACGCCGACCAGGGGAACGACGGTGAGACCGGCCACGCCCACAGCCCTGATCCCGTCCGCCCCTGTGGTGATGGGCAGGGGCAGGCCGTCGAGGGCGTCACCGAGGAGACCGTGGACGAAGAGGAAGGCCCAACCCACGACCAGAGCCGCGATGATCCGACCTGCCCCGATCTCCCAGAGCTTGAAACCGACCAGGTCCCGGCCCCGTCCCAGAGGCCCCTCGGCGGCGACGCCCAGACAGAACAGGCCAATCACCGAGAGGACGAGAGCCGACCCGAGCATGGCGCCGGTGGACAGGTCCTGTATCACGTTGACCAGGTTGAATCCGGCGAGAAGGACAGAAACCGCCAGCCCCACCAGGAGGCTCCCGAGCACCATCAAACCGATGTCGAGCATCGTCCCGAGCGCGCCGTAGCCGAGGATCGCGTAACGCTTCATTTGGGCGCGTGTCTCGGCCCGCACCATCTCATCCGTCAACCTGGAGCCTCCTCGCCGGCGACGATACCGGTCTCTGCCATGCCTCTGACGGCTCGGAGGTACCACTCGATGGGGTGGGCGATCTCGTAGCCGGCGCCGAGGGCCGAGCGCAGCTGCATCTCACAACCCGGATTGGCAGAGGCGACTCTGCTCACGGCGGTGGAACGTATCTGATCCGCCTTTCGGTTTCCCAACTCCTGCGAGGCCTCCGGCTGGAGCACGGTGTAGAGACCCGCCGCGCCGCAGCACATCCCGGCCGGGTCGATCTCGACGACCTGGTACCCACCGGCCTCGAGGATGAGGCGAGGCTCGGCGACCACGCGCTGTGCGTGCCGGAGATGGCATGGGTCCTGGATCGCCACCTGCCCCGAAGTCGTTGCCACCCTGGGGAGGAGCCCGGCTTCGATGGCCCGGGCCACCGCCACCGTGACATCAACGACCCGGTCGCCGATCTCCTCTCCGTCGTCCGCCCAGTGGCGGTACTCCCTCATCTGGGCCGAGCAACCGGCGGAGGTGACGACGACCTGGTCGTACCCGGAGAAGACCGGCACATTGCGGGCCGCGAGCGATCTCGCCTCGGCGGCCTTCCCGTCGTGGGCGGCGAGCGCGCCACAACAGGTCTGCCCGACCGGGACGTCGACCCGGAATCCGGCCATCTCCAGAAGCTGGATGGCAGCGTGATTGACCGGGCGGAACCACTCGTCCTGGATGCATCCGGCGAGCAGACCCACCGTGCCGGACATCCCGCCGCCCCCGGAGTGCCCCAGAGTTGGGGCAGGCCGTCCCCTGAGTGGCCGCAGGCCGGCCGAAAGTCTGCGATAGCGCGCCGGGGCAATGACCGTGGCGCGGGCCCGTTGGGCGACGGCGAGGACCGTGCTTCCGAAACGAAGAGACGATCGGGAGCCGAGCACCGGGCCAAGGACAAAGGATCGGAGACGGTGTGCCCACGAGGGGCGTTGGGCGACGATCTCGGCCCGGGTCCCCTCGAGGGCCCGCCCGTAGGGGACCAACCCAGGGCACACCGGCTCACACGCCCGGCAGCCGAGGCAGAAGTCGATGACCCCCTGGAATGGACCGTCGACCTCGAGCACACCCTGATGGACCGCCTTCATCGCTTGGAGGCGGCCCCGGGGCGATGCGGTCTCCCGGCCGGTGAGACGAAAGGTGGGGCAGACCGGGAGACACAGCCCACATTGCACACATGCGTTGAGCTCGTCCGTGGTCGGGTGCTCGGTCGTCACCCAACCCATCAGATCCCTCCCGGGAGGCGACCCGGGTTGATGACCCGGGCCGGGTCGAATTGGGCGATGAGCCGACGCTGGATGTCGAGCCCGGGAGGCGGAGACCCCCACGAGTCGAAACCGTCGTCGCCATCGGGGGGTCGCGACACGATCACCAGAGCGCCGCCGACTTGTTCTGCCCAGGCGCGGAGATCCTCGGCTCCCTGGGCATCGTCGGAGGCGGCCCGGATGTCGCCGGCGCCGTAGATCGCCAGATGACGCCAACCGTCCGGCAGCCGCTGCACTGCCGAGCCCGTCAGCGCGGGCGGGACACGCAGCGACCAGCGATAGCTCCCGTGCGGATCGGCCGGCCAATCATGGCCTTCGCTCGACACACCGCCGACCCTGGCACCGGTCGCCGCGACCTCCTCCGGCGTTCCCCAGAGAAAGACCCGTATCACCCCGTTGTCGTCGAGCACGGCTAGGGGGCGGGTGACCCTGCCCGCCGCCTCCAGGTCGTCGATGGTGATCGTCGCCGCCGCCCGGGGCACAGGCCAGAGCTTGAGGCAGATGGAGTAGATCACCCCGAGAGAGCCGAACGCACCGACCACCAGACGGGGTAGGTCGTACCCGGAGACGTTCTTCACCACCCGGCCGCCGCCCCTGACCACCCGACCGTCGCCGGTGACCAGACGTACCTCGAGCATCCGCTCCCGGGTCCCGAGAAGACGCCCCCTTCGCAATGAGGACACGCCCGAGGCGACAACGCCGCCGACGGTCGACCGACCGGGGACCTCGGGAAGCACAGCGGTTTGCGCCCTACCCGCCAACAAGTCCTCGAGCTCGGCAACCGGAGTCCCCGCCCCGACGGTGACGGTGAGATCGTCGGGATCCCACTCCTCGATCCCGGAGAAACCACTCATCTCGAGCTCGATTTCGGGAGGGGTCGGGGAGCCATAGCCTTGCCTGGTCCCGCCGCCGACCACCTGGACCGCTCGCCGGTGCTCGGTGGCGTGGCGCAGGGTCTCGGCCAGGGTGTCGACATCGTCGGGAGCGAAATGCTCCGGGCCTGCCCCGGCCGCTCCGGTCAAAGCCATGCCCCGTCGGGGATCTCGCGTCGGGCCCCGCCGAAGTCGAAGCAGCGCGAGCCTTCGGGCAGCACCTTCGCCGGGTTGAAGATCCCGTCCGGGTCGAAAGCCTCCTTGAGGCGGGCCTGGGCGTCGAGATCGAGCTCGGTGAAGTCCGCACGCATCATGTCTCGTTTCTCCAAGCCGATCCCGTGCTCGCCCGACAACGCCCCACCTCGTCGCAGACAGGCGCCGACCATCTCCTCGCCCGCCTTGTGCACCCTGTCCATCATCCCGGGCTCGGCGGCGTCGAAGGCCATGAGAGGGTGGAGATTGCCGTCGCCGGCGTGAAAGACGTTGTACACGTCGAGCTGGTAGCGGGCGGCGATCTCCTCGATCTCCTCCATCGTCTCGACGAGACGGGACCGGGGAACCACCGTGTCGTGCAGGTAGTAGTTGGGCGAGACCTGGGCCACCGCACCGAACGCCGACTTCCGCCCTTTCCAGAGGACGGCGCGCTCGCCCTCGTCCTCGGCGACCTGGACGTGGCGGGCGCCGTTGTCCCTTCCGATCCGCGTGATGAGCTCGGCTTCGGCCTCGACTCCCTGGGGGTCGCCGACAACTTCGGCGAGGAGGATGGCGGCGGCGTCGGTGGGCAACCCGGCTCCGAGCCAGTTTTCGACGGCCGTGGTCATCTTCTGGTCCATGATCTCCAACGCCGCCGGCACCAGCCCGGCGGCGATGATGTCTGAAACCGTCTTGGTCGCCCCGCTCAGCCGGTCGAAGTCGAGAAGCAATGTGCGCACATCCGCTTCGATGGGGAGGAGGCGGACCAAGGCCCTGGTCACCACCCCGAGAGTCCCCTCGGAGCCGACGATCAGACCCTTCAGGTCGAGCCCGGGCATGTCGGGTGCCTGGCCGCCGAGCATGAGGATCTCGCCGCCGGCGAGTACCACCTCGAGACCGAGGACATGACTGGTGGTGGCCCCTTCGGCCAGGCAATGGGCGCCCCCGGAGTTGTTGGCGACATTGCCACCGATGGTGCAGGCCGACTGCGACGAGGGGTCGGGGGCGAAGCAGAGCCCGTACGGCTCGGCCTGGTTGGTCAGGTCGAGGTTGATGACACCGGCGCCCACCCAGGCAGTCCGGTTGGCCACGTCGATCTCGACTTCGTCCATGGATGTGGTGGACAGGACGATCCCGCCGTCGATGGGGATGGCCCCGGCGGCGAGCCCTGTGCCCGCACCCCGGGCGACGATGGGGACACCGTGCTTCTCGGCGACACGTACCACGTCGGCCACCTCCTCGGTGGTGTGGGGGAACACGACACAGGTCGCCCGACCCTGCATCAACGACGAGTCGCGCGAGTAGAGATAGAGCTCGACCGGCTCCTCGAGCACCCTGTCGTCGCTCAGCACCCCCCGCAGATCCTCAACCAGGCTCACACCGGGAGCGTAGTTTTCGCGCTGCCACTCCCGAACCTGAGGTTCCCCGTTGCATATATGCAACGAACGCTCTCGGGTTCGAGATCGGGTTCGCCGCCACCCCCGAACATGAGAGAGTTCGTTGCATATCCGTTACGTGGAACCTCAGGTTGCGGCGGGTTGCGGCGGGGGCGGCGGGACGCCGAAGTCACCCCGCCCCCCAGCCGCCCCCGCCGGGGGTGAGGACCAGGAGGCGGTCGTTGGGGTGGACCTCGGTGGTGGACTTGGCGGGGAGACGCTCGCGGCGGCCGTCGGCCCGGACCAGCCAGTCCTCGCCCGTGGCTCCGGGACCGCCTCCCTCCAGACCCCAGGGCCGGTGCCGCCGTCGCTCCCCCATCAGCGACAGAGTGGCGTCGGCGAGGAACCGAATCTCGCGCTCGATACCCTCGCCCCCGGTGAAGCGCCCCTCACCGCCGCTACCCCGACGAAGGGTGTAGCGCTCGACCCGGAACGGGTAGTGGTCATCGAGCGACTCGATCGGGGTGTTCTCGGTGTTGGTCATCCCGGTGTGGATGCCCGACTGGCCGGCCCGGAGGGGCCGGCCACCCTGGCCACCGCCCACGGTCTCGTAGTAGGCGAAGTCGTCGTTGCCGATGAGGATGTTGTTCATGGTCCCCTGTGAGGCGGCAGGGACCCGGTCCGGAGCCGCCCGGGCCAGGGCGCCCAAGAGGACATCGGCGATCCGCTGGCTGGTCTCGACATTGCCCGCGGCCACCGCCGCCGGGGGGTTGGCGTTCACGATCGAGCCCTTCGGCGCGATCAGGTCCAGAGGCCGGTAGCAACCCCCATTGGCCGGGATGGTGGGGTCGGTGGCGACCCGGACTGCGTAATAGAGACAAGACCGGGTGACCGCCTCCACCGCGTTGAAGTTGGACGGAACCTGGTCGTCGCTGCCGGTGAAATCGGCGACGAGGCTCCCCTCTGAGACGGTGATGACGACCCGGATGGCCACGTCCGCCTCCCCCATTTCCATGTAGTCGACGAACGAGTACTCCCCATCGGGCAGCATTCCCAGGGCAGCGCGCATCCTCCGCTCCCCATAGTCGAGCAGCGCGGCGGTCATCGACTCGAACTCATCGGCACCGTCCCGGCTCACCAGATCCGCGGTCCGCCTCGCCCCGACCGAGTTGGCCCCGATTTGAGCCTCGAGGTCACCTCTTCGCTCCCATGGGGTCCGCGATTCGGTGATGAACGGCTCGGAGAACTCCTCGACCCACCCTCCGTCGGCATAGGCCACGGTGGGCGGGACGCGGTGACCCTCCTGGTCGAGGGTGACGGCATGGGCCGGCATCGATCCGGGCGCCTCACCGCCGACATCGGCGTGATGAGCCCGATTGGCCACCCAGGCCACGTGCCGGTCCCCGACGAAGACCGGGGCGACCAGGGTCAGGTCGTTGAGATGGGTGCCTCCCGCGTAGGGATCATTGACCGCGTACTGGACACCGGGCACCGGCTCGAAGCGGGCCAGACAGGCGGCGACTGACTCGGGCATCGATCCCAGATGGACCGGGATGTGCTCGGCCTGGGCCAGCATGGCCCCGTCCGGTGTGAACAGGGCGGCCGAGCAGTCGGCCCGCTCCTTGATATTGGGAGAGAGCGAGGCACGTCTCAGCACTGTTCCCATCTCATCGGCAACCGAGGCGAGACGATGCCGGGCGACCTCGAGCGTGATCGGGTCGCCGATCAAGATGCGATCCAGGGCATCATTGCGGACTGGTCGAAGGAGACGAAGACATGGCCACCACCCATCAAGCCCACAACATAAGCATCTCGATCGAACGCGACCTCCATGACGTCTACGAATTCACCAGCCAGCCCGAGAACTTCCCCCGCTGGGCGACCGGTCTGGCCACCAACCTCGAGCCGGAGAGCGACTACTGGGTGGCGCACAGTCCCGACGGCCCGGTTCGGGTCCGGTTCACGCCACCAAACGACTACGGGGTACTCGACCATCATGTGACCCTCCCCAACGGGACCGAGGTCTACGTCCCGATGCGGGTGGTGGCCAACGAGTCGGGCAGCGAGGTCATCTTCACCTTGTACCGCACCCCGGGGATGTCCGAGGAGATCCTGGCTCGCGACATCGGATTGGTCACCAACGACCTGGCCGTGCTGAAGGGACTGCTCGAATCGTGACTCCGAAGGCTCAATCCAGCAGGTGCCCGATGTGCTTGGTCGCCTCCCGGTAAGACAAGGAGGACAGCCGATCACGATGGGCCAGCACGAAGGCCGCCACCGCTTCGGGATCCGTCTTCGCATACTCACGTAGGGCCCAACCGATCGCCTTACGGATGAAGAACTCCTCCTCGAAGGCACGCCGCTCGGAGAATCCGAAGAGCCGGGCGGTGTCGGTGTCCTGCTTGGCCCCGATCTGGCAGAGGATCGCCGATCGTCGCAACCACATGTCCTCGTCGTCTATCCATAGATCGACCACCGGCCACGTCTGAGCTGGATGCTCCACCACCAGGAAACGGATCAATCGGGTGGCGATCTCGTCGACGAAGTCCCACCAGGCACCCTCCACGATCAGGTTGCGGTAGAGAGGTAACGACAGTGGCGTCACGTGCTCCCGGAAATGGCGGGCCACGCCGAGGGCGAGGTACTTCTCCTCCCGATGGGGGAGATCCCACAGACCGAGGACCAGCGCCTCGTACGACTCCCTGTCGACGACGGGGAACCGCTCCACCAGCTCCCTGAGGATCTCGACCCGACCCGGCTTCTGCACCCCGTAGAAGGGCATGTCGGTCTTCATGTACGCCTGCATGCCCGCCGCCTTGTCCGGATCGGCGGCGCGACGCAACGACTCCTGGGCGAAGTCACGTGCCTCGCTGAGCCGACTCACCACCCGAGCTCCAGGGTCCCGTCGTCGTGGACCGCGAGCCGGTCGCCCGGTTCGAGCCAGACCGCCGAGTCCCGCTCCACCACGATGGCCGGGCCCTCCGTCTCGAAGCCGGGGGGAAGCTCGGTGCGCTCCCAGACCTCCACTTCCACCGGGCGATGCCTCACCATCGCCATCGCCCGTGCCGGGGTCGGTTTGCCGGACGAGTCCAGATGCGGGAGATCGCCCCACGTGATCGGGGCCCGACCGGTGACCGTGGCGCGGACCGTGACCAGCTCGATCGTCTCCGAGGCCCGGACGAAACCGAAGCGAGCCATGTGAGCCTTCTCGAACTCCTCTCTCAGCTCCCCCCACCTCGGGGTCAGGGTGACGGCCAACTCGTGGGACTGTCCCACATAGCGGGCCTCGGCCCATCCGATCAAGTCGTCACCGGCGACCCCATGGTCCCTGGCGAACGTGGTGCGCGCCTCGTCGAAGATGGCCCGGACCGCCCCGCCCAGACGAGCCGACCCCTCCTCCAGCATCACCGTCCGCTCCGCATCGCTGCTCGGCGAGGAGAGGAGCAGCCCGAGAGCGGAGAACACACCGGACAACGGAGGAATCAGGGTGGTCCTGATCCCGAGGCGTCTGGCGAGACGTGTGGCATGAAGACCGCCGGCGCCCCCGAACGCGACGAGTGCGGAGTCCCGGGGATCCACGCCTTCCTCAACTGAAACCGCCCGGAGCGCCCGTTCCATGTGGGTGTCGACCACCTCGACCACCCCCTCCGCCACCGCCTCCACCCCGAGGGACAGGGTCACACCGAGCTCATCTGCCGCCCGGTGCGCGGCGGCTACGTCGAGGGAGACCGAGCCGCCGAGGGCAGTCTCGGGTGGTATCCGACCCAGGATGACGTTGGCGTCGGTGACGGCGGCCTGGCTCCCTCCGAGCCCGTACGAGGCCGGGCCGGGATGGGCGCCCGCCGAGCGAGGCCCGACCCGGAGGGCACCGCCTCCGTCCACCCACGCGATGCTCCCCCCTCCCGCCCCGATGGTCCGCACCGGGAGCGAGGGCACCCGATTGACCCAGCCAGCGCTCCCGTGCCGGCCCCCTCCGCTCGCCTGCCCGTCGATCCTGCAGACATCGGTGGATGTCCCACCCATGTCGAAGCTGATCACCGAGCTGTGACCTTTCGCCGCACCCAAAGCGGTCGCCGCCACGACCCCGGCGGCTGGACCTGAGAGGACCAGCCGGCCCGCATAGCCGGCGGCGGAAGCGAACGGGAGGAGACCACCCGAGGAGGTCATCACCAGACGCTGCCCGGCGGGCACCATCCCGTCGAGCCTGGCGAGATAGCCGGCTACCTCAGGGGTCAGGTAAGCGTTGAGGACGGTGGTGGCAATCCGCTCGTACTCCCGGAATGCAGGCGAAACCACCGCACCCACCGACACCGGGACAGCGAGCTCGGAGGCGATCCGCTCGGCGAGCTCCAGCTCCAGCTTCGGATCGGAGTAGGAGCGGACCAGGGCGACTGCGATCGCCTCCGCGTCGAGTTCGGCGAGACGACTTCGCAGGTGCTCGAAGTCGTCGTCATAGCCGATGCGGAGCCGGCGGGGAGCGAGCGCCGGGGGACGGTCGGCGAAGGAGTCGTACAGCCTGGGCCGGGCCTGGCGCCCGATCTCGATCAGGTCCTCGAAACCACGGGTGGTGACCAGGGCGGTTCTCGCTCCCCGACCCTCGAGCAGGGCGTTGGTGCCGGCCGTCGTCCCGTGTAGGAACGTGGTCTCGTCATCGACGTCGTCGTCGCTCATCGCCCTGGCAACGGCAACGGCCTGATCGGCAGTGGTGGGCAGCTTGCGACCACGGATCGACTCGCCGTCGAACACCACCACGTCGGTGAAGGTGCCCCCGACGTCCACCCCGACGGTCAGGGTCACCCGGTTACCCTCGTTCCGATATGGCAGTGACAGTCACCCCTTCACCCAATCCGAACGCGATGAGGTTCTCGGTGGGAGCCCCGGTCGGGGGCCCCACAACCCATGTGGCCGGAAGCGACCCCGCCGAAGCGTTCGTCCGCGACCTGCTTGCTCTTCCCGGCGTGACCAGCATCTTCATGACCGCAGACTTCGTGACCATCTCCAAGACTCCCGACGTGGCCTGGGACACGATCGTCCCCGAGGCGACCGCGATCCTAGAGACGGAGTTCGGCGCCTGATCGAGCCGTGGTCGTCGAGGATCAGGAGGCTGGAACGGACACGGACACGGGTCGGCTGACCCCGTCGGGCGCCGTCACCAACACGACCACCTGCCAACCGCCATGGGGCGTCTGGTTGCCCCCGACCACCTCGGTCGCCCCGGCCTGTTCGAGGGCGACTGCACCGACCTGATCGGGGACGGTGGCAAGGCTCAGCTTTCTGGCCGGTGGCGTTGTGGCAGGCCGCACCTCCGGCGGGAGAATCACCTGTGGGCTCCCCTCGGCGAGCGAGACGTCGACCGCCAGCTCGAGTGGCGCTTGCCGCTCGTAGACGGCATCGCTCTCGGCAGCCAGCGAGCGAGCCATCACCGTCACCCGGTAGGTGAGGGGCGCGATCTCTTCGATCGCTGCGGCGCGCACCCACTCGACAAAGACACGCGTGCCCTCGGCCGCGCTGGGAAGCGGCACCCCGGCGGGCATCAGCGCGGTCAGCGCCGCCCGACCCTCCTCGGAGCCGTCGACGGTGAGGTACTCGGCCACGAACCACTCGGCATGGGCGGCCACCCTATCGATTGCCCGCTCCGGGTGCACCGCGTACAGATCGGCCTCTGCGGTGACCACCGGCGATGTCGAGGCGGTTGGTGGGAGAGCGGGTGCAGGTGCGGCCGTGGTGGCGGGTGCGGCAACGGTCGTGGGAGCAGCCATGGCCGGGATGGTGGTGGCGACCGCGACAGCAGGCGGCCGGCTGCTCATGAACGAGTAGGCAAGGGCGCCCAGCACGATGGCTCCGGCCAGCGCCAGCATCAGCCACTGGCGGTCGCTCTTCTTCTCCTCCAGCGTCTCCCACGGGATCCGCTCGTAGACCTCATTCCTCTCCGGCTCCATGTCTCCGAACCTATGGGGCGGCGATGGCGGCTTCAAGAGGTCCGTGCCTGACAGCGTTCGAGCAATTCGCGTCGAGACACGGGGAACGACAGGCTCCCAGCTATCGTTTCGCCCGTCATGGCAGTCAACCCCGACCCGAAACCGGGCCGCTGGATCCTTCCCCTGGTCATCCTGGGGATGATCGCGTTCACCTACTTCTTCGTTCGCTCGCTCCCCGAGGCATCCCCCGACACGACCTTGGTCGCCGGGCCCTCGACCACGGCGGCAAATGGCGTGGACGGCAGCACCACAACGGTGCCCGGTCAGCCCGGGGGGACCGTCGACGACGCAGCTGCCACCTATCTGGCCGAGCTCGACCGGATCAACGGTGAGCTCGCCGCCCTCGAATCCGAGCTGACCGCGGTGAACACGGGATTCGACGCAGAGCCGAGGGCGATCGAATACGGCGACGCCGAGAGCCGCATGGAGGCGGTGGTCAGCGCGGCCCAGGCCCTTGCCGACCAGCTGGCCGCACTGGCCCCACCGGCCGGTCTGGAGGCGAATCAGGAAGCCCTATCCGGTGCCATCGGCCTGGCTGCATCAGCCGCCGCAGAAGCTCTCTCCGGGCTCCAGTCCGAGGATCCGGGAGACTTGCGGCGTGCCGCAGGCGCTGCCTTCACCACCGCCACCACCGACTTCGACGCCGAAGTCGAGAATGCCCGGGCGGCAGCCGGAGCAGCCCCCGACGCCTGATGACCGTGCAGGTCCGGGCCATCGAGCCCGACGAATTCGAGACGATGAGACAGACAATGGGCGTGGTCTTCGGCTTCGACCCCCCCGAAGGCGACGAGAGGTTCCGCAGGCTCGTCCCCCTCGACCGGACCCGCTGTGGCTTCGACGAAGGCCAGATGGTCAGCACCCTGGGCACCTTCGCCCTGACGATGAGCGTCCCCGGGGGAGCGGTCCCCTGCGGTGGCACCACCATGGTGGCGGTCGTCCCCACCCACCGAAGGCGGGGGCTGCTCCGGGAGATGATGCGGTCACACCTCGACGACGTCCGAGAGCACGAGGAGCCCATCGCCGGGTTGTGGGCGTCGGACAGCGCGATCTATGGCAGGTTCGGCTACGGATGCGCTTCGGTCAGCTATGAGGTGACCGTCGGCCGGGGTCACGTCGACCTCCATCGCCTGGCCCCCGATGCGGTTCCGGTTCGGATGATCGACCGGGACGAGGCGGTCCGTGTGGCTCCGGCCGTGTACGACCAGCTTCAGGTCCGGTACCCCGGGTTCTTCGCACGGAGCCCCGACTGGTGGGAGAGCCGGTCGTTCCGTGACACCGACGCCTCACGTCACGGGGCCACGTCGCTCCGCTACGCCGTGGTCGACGATGAGGAAGGGGTCGCGGGCTATGTCACGTTTCGCACCAAGTCGGACTGGGACGAGGGTCATGGGAGCGGCGAGGTGCGGGTCAAGGATCTGTTCGGGACCACCCCCGAGTCGTGGGGCGCACTCTGGTCCTTCGTCGTCAGCCAGGACCTGGTCTCGCAGACAGTGGCTGACCTCCGATCGCCTCGGGATCCGATCTTCGACCTCCTGGAAGGGTCGCGTCGGGCCCGGGCGGTGCGAAGCGACGGATTGTGGATCCGCATCATGGATGTGCCCAAGGCGCTGATGGCACGCGCCTACTCCTCCCCGATCGAGGTCGTGCTCGGTGTGTCCGACCCGCTCGGCTACGTCTCCGGCGCCTACCGGCTCAGCGTCGATAGCGCGGGCGCGGCCTGCTCGGCCAGCAACGACGAGCCGGACGTCCTGATCGATCTCGAGGACCTCGGCGCCGGCTACATGGGCATGCCGCGTTTCCGGGAGTTGGCGCGGGTCGGGCGGTTGTCGGGGAGCGACCACGCTCTGGCCGCCATGGACGCCGCCTTCCACTGGGACCCCCAACCCTGGTGCCCCGAGATCTTCTGAGCATCGACGAGAGCCCGTCTGCCGACGGGCCCTCGTCTCAGTACCTGGTACTTGGTACCGGGTACCGAAGTCTGTGACCCATCAGGTCACAGACTTCGACTAGATGTCGTAGTACAGGCTGAACTCGTGGGGATGGGGGCGAAGCCGGATCGGGTCCACCTCGTGCTCGATCTTGTAGTCGATCCAGGCGTCGATCAGCTCTTGGGAGAACACACCGCCCTGGAGAAGGAACTCGTGGTCGTCGCGTAGGGCGTCCAACGCCTCGTCGAGACTGCCCGGCACCGAGGGAAGACCGGCGAGCTCGGCCGGGGGCAGGTCGTAGATGTCCTTGTCCACCGGGTCGTGAGGCTCGATCCTGTTCTGTACCCCGTCGAGACCGGCCATGAGCATGGCGGAGAAGGCGAGATAAGGGTTGCAGGCCGGATCCGGGCAGCGGAACTCGAGCCGCTTTGCCGCCGGCGACTGGGAGTACTGGGGGATCCGGATCGCCGCCGAGCGGTTCCGGCTCGAATACACCAGGTTCACCGGCGCCTCGTATCCGGGCACCAGCCGGTGGTACGAGTTCGTCGTCGGGGCGGCGAACGCCAGGACGGCGGGTGCGTGCTTGAGCAAGCCCCCGATGTACCAGCGCGCCATGTCGGACAGGCCGGCATAGCCCGCCTCGTCGAAGAAGAGCGCCTCGCCGTCCTTCCACAACGACTGATGGGTGTGCATGCCCGAGCCGTTGTCCTCGAAGATGGGCTTGGGCATGAATGTGACCGACTTGCCCGCTGCCCAAGCCGTGTTCTTCACGATGTACTTGTAGAGGGTGACGTTGTCCGCCGTGCGGAGCAGCGTGTCGAAACGCATGTCGATCTCGGCCTGCCCGGCGGTACCCACCTCGTGGTGCTGCACCTCGATCTCGATGCCGGCTGCCTCGAGGTTGGCCGTCATCTCAGAGCGAAGGTCCTGGAAATGGTCGGTGGGCGGGACGGGGAAGTAGCCCTCCTTGTACCGCGGCTTGTAGCCGAGGTTCCCCCCCTCCTCGTCGGCACCCGAGTTCCAGGCTCCCTCCACCGAGTTGAGGTAGTAGAAGCCGGAATGCTGGTTCTGACCGAAGCGCACATCGTCAAAGATGTAGAACTCGGCCTCGGGGCCCCAATACGAGGTGTCGGCGATGCCGGTGCTGAGCAGGTACTCCTCCGCCTTCTTGGCCACGTACCTCGGGTCGCGGTCGTATGGGCTGCCCGTGATCGGGTCGTTGACGAAGCAGTACATGATCAGCGTCTTGCGGTCCCGGAACGCGTCGTCGATGGCGGTCGACGGGTCCGGGAGCAGGATCATGTCCGATTCCTGGATCTGCTGGAAACCCCTGATCGACGAGCCGTCGAAGCCGAAGCCGTCCTCGAAGGAGTCCTCGGTCAATTGATGGACCGGGACTGTGAAGTGCTGGACCTGGCCGGGCAGGTCGCAGAAGCGTAGATCGACGAACTCGTAGCCCTCGTCGGCGACAAGGGACAAGACGTCGGCAGCCGTCTTGCTCACGGGTGCTCCTTTCGGTTGGGTTGCCAATCGTGAACTTCGGCTTTGTATCGGCAGCCCGTTTCGCTCCGGTTGCCGGAATGTGAACACTGTGTTTCGGACCGTGCGGTGGACACCGTCGCGGCGCAGATTGCCGCCGGGCGAGGAGTACCCGGTCTCATAATCGAAGCGTGCAGCGACTCTTCTACAAGAGCGGCCCCGAGTCGCCACTGGTCGAGCGCCCTCTCGAGGAGATCGACACGCTGATGTCCTCTCCGGGATACGTCTGGCTCGACCTGTTCGCCGAGCCGCCGGCACAGATCCGCGCCCTCGCCGAGCGTTTCGGCGTCGACCGTGCCTCACTCGAAGAGGCAGTCGATGTCTCCCTGCTCCCCCGCATGGACGAGCACGACCGCTATCTCTTCGTCGTGCTGGAGGGTCTTGTCGTGGGTGCCGGCGATCGTCTCGACACCAGCGAGATCGACATCTTCATCGGGGAGAGATTCCTCGTCACGCTCCACCGTGACCCGTTCTCCGCGGTGGAATGGCTCCAGGACCCGAAGAACATGGCGAGCACGGCCAACCTGGACACCCCGGCCCGGGTCGCCGCCTTCATCGCCCAGTTGGGAACCAGGCGCTACCTGCCCCTGATCGAAGCCCTGGAGGTGCGGATCGACGACCTCGAGGACATGGCCCTGGCCTCCGACCCTCGCACCCTCACCGAAGTTCATGCGCTGCGCCGGGACGTTGGTGTGCTGCGGAGGAGCATCGGTCCGCAGCGGGACGTGTTCAACGAGCTGGCCGAGAGCCTGCACCCGGCGATCGACCAGGGAGCCGCCCGCGCCTTCGACCGGGTGTTCGACCACCATCTCAAGATCGTCGACTCCCTCGACGGCGCCCGGAACCTCCTCACCTCGGTACTGGAGACCCATCGCGGGGCGGTGGCCGACCAGACCAATGAGATAGTTCGCATCCTGACCGTGTTCTCCGCCGTGCTCCTCCCCATGTCGGTGATCTCGGGGATGTGGGGGATGAACTTCGTCGAGATCCCCCTGGCCGGCCGGTGGTGGGGATTCGCCGTCCTCGTCGGCTCGATGGTCCTGCTCGGAATCGGTCTCTGGCTGTACTTCAGCCGACGCGGCTTCATCGGACGGCCCAAGCTCAGCGAGCTGCCCAAGTCGGTCGGATTGGGTCTGCTCCAGGTCGGCGTCCTTCCGATAAAGGTGGTGTCGACCGGGGTCCGGCACGTGGGACGGATCGTCTCCGACGCCATCGAGCCCGACGAGCGGCCGGAGGGTCCGACCTAGAGGGGCCGATCGCGGCCCGACCCTGACTACCGTCGCTCCACGTCATGCCAGCGACCGTCGTCTTGGGCGCCCAATGGGGTGACGAGGGAAAGGGACGGGTCGTCGATTTCTTCGCCGAGTCCGCCGATTTCGTCGTCCGCTACCAGGGTGGGAACAACGCCGGGCACACCATCGTCGTCGGCGAGCAACGACTTGCCCTGTCCCTGATCCCCTCGGGCATCCTCTACCCGGACTGCATCCCGGTCATCGCCTCGGGCACGGTGATCGACCCCAAGGTCCTCATCGCCGAGATGGACATGGCTGCCGAGAAGAACCTCGACCCCTCCCGGGTGAGAGTGTCGTCCAACGCCCATCTGATCATGCCCTATCACCGCAAGCTGGATGCGGCCATCGAGCGCTATCTGGGGAAGAACCAGATAGGAACCACGAAAAAGGGCATCGGTCCGGCCTACACCGACAAGTACGCGCGGGTCGGGATCAGGGTCCAGGACCTGTTCGACCCCAAGATCTTCCGTGAGAAGGTGGAGGCGGCCCTCGTCGAGAAGAACAAGGTTCTGCCCCGGGTATACAACACCCTGCCCATGGACCTCGAGGAGATCGTCGACGAGTACAGCGAGTACGCCGAGCGTCTTCGCCCTCATGTGGCCGACACCTCGTTGCTGCTCTGGGAGGCACTGCAGGCGGGAAAACAGGTGTTGTTCGAGGGAGCCCAGGGCACCCTTCTCGACATCGACCACGGCACCTATCCCTTCGTGACCTCGTCCAACCCGACCGCGGGTGGAGCCTCGGTCGGCTCGGGCATCGGTCCCAAGTCCATCGACGAGGTCATAGGCGTGGCCAAGGCCTACATCTCCCGGGTCGGCACCGGGCCCTTCCCCACCGAGCTTCACGACGAGGTCGGCGACACCATGATCGAGCTGGGGGGCGAGTACGGGACCGTGACCGGGCGGCGGAGGAGATGCGGCTGGCTCGACCTGGTCGCCCTCGAGTATGCCTGCAGGGTCAACACGTTCACCAGCCTGTTCCTCACCAAGATGGACATCCTCTCCGCATTCGAAACCATCAAGGTGGCCACCGCGTACACCAGCGGGGGGGAGCGGCATGTCCGCTTCCCCGCCCAGCAGAGCGTTCTCTACCACTGCGAGCCCGAATACGTCGAGCTCCCCGGATGGCGTGAGGACATCACCGGCGTCCGCTCCTACGGCGATCTGCCCACAGAAGCCCGGGCCTATGTCGAGTACATCCAGGAGACGCTCGAGGTCCCCGTCGGCTGGATCTCCGTCGGGCCCGAGCGCACCCAGCTCATCGAGATCTCATGAAGGTGCTCCTCATCGGCGGCGGGGGCCGGGAACATGCCCTGGGCTGGAGCCTGGCCCGATCGACTCGGGTTACACAGCTGATCTCTCTGCCTGGCAACCCGGGGCTGGCCCAACTCGGCGCGGTGGTGGAGGGAATCTCACCCGAGGACGTGGGGGCGGTGGCGGCCATGGCGAGAATCCAGGGGGTGGACCTGGTCGTGGTCGGTCCTGAGGCCCCCCTCGCAGCCGGCGCCGTCGATGCCATCGCCACCCTGGGCATCCCCGTGTTCGGCCCGACCCGGGCTGCAGCCAGGCTGGAGTCGTCCAAGACGTACGCCAAGGAGGTGATGAGCCGGGCCGGTGTCGCCACCGCAGCCTCGGCGTCCTTCACCGAGCCGGAGCCCGCCAAGAGCTATCTCGCCGGGCGGGAGGGGCCCTTCGTGGTCAAAGCCGACGGTCTCGCCGCGGGCAAGGGCGTCCTCGTCACCGACACGAGGGTAGATGCGGAGCGGTGGGTGGACCATTGCCTCGAAGGAGGATTCGGGCCGGCCGGGGCATCGGTCCTGATCGAGGACTTCCTCGAGGGCCCGGAGGTGAGCCTCTTCGCGGTCTGCACCGAGAGAGGCGCCGCCCTGCTCGAGCCGGCGCGGGACTACAAACGGCTCGGAGCCGGTGACGAGGGGCCGAACACAGGGGGCATGGGGTCATATTCACCCGTCGCCGATCTTCCCGACGGTCTGGTGGAGGAGGCGAGGCGAACGGTGATCGAGCCAACCCTGGCCCAGATGGACGAAGAGGGCAACCCGTTCCGGGGCTTCCTCTATGCCGGGGTGGTGCTCACGGTGGACGGCCCAATGGTGCTCGAGTTCAACGTCCGGCTCGGCGACCCCGAGACCCAGGTGGTGTTGCCCCGGATGACCACCGATCTGGTCGATGTCCTCGAGGGTGCGAACCCCCAGTGGTCGGAGACGGCAGCGGTCAACGTCGTACTCGGCGCCGAGGGGTACCCCGAGGCGCCTGTCACGGGGGTTGCCATCAAGGGAGTCGACAATGTTCCCGGAGACGTGCTCGTGTTCCACGCCGGGACGAGGCGGGAGGGGAAGAGGCTGTTGGTGAGCGGGGGCAGGGTGCTCAACCTGGTCGGCATCGGGCCCACCCTGAGCGAGGCCCGGGATCGGGCCTACCGGGGGGTGGAGGCTGTCAGCTGGCCGGGGATGCAGTTTCGCCCCGATATCGCCGCTCAGTCGTAGGCGTGCCGGAACATGAGGGCGATACGGGGTGGCGCCGACGCCGCTTTGGGGATGGTGTGCTCCCACAGACGCTGACAAGCGCCGCCCATCACCACCAGGTCGCCCCGGCCCAGGTCGAAGCCGGTCGACTCCCCGCCCCCCTTGGGCCGGATGAGAAATCGTCTCGGCCCGCCAAGGGATACCGTGGCGACGATAGCGTGGGGAAGCTCCCGTGCGATGCGGTCACCATGCCAGGCGACCGAATCGGCACCGGTCCGGTACCACCCGGCACTGACCCGGTCCATCGTGATCCGGTATTTCCTTGAAAGCAGCGCGACCATCTCCCCTAGCACCGGGTGCGAGCCCGCATCGACCTGACCGACCAGACGGGGGGTCTTCACCATTCGGTCGTACATCCGCACCTCGGGCTGCTGCCATGAGACGGTGTCGGCGAGGAAGTCGTAGAGCCTGGCATCGCCGGCGAGCCATCCGGGGGAATAGTCGAGCCAGGACTCGGCATCCAGATCGAGACGCTCGAGATTGGTGAAACCCGCGTCGGGAATCGGCTCGCTCTCCCCGAAGAGAGAAGGCTGAAGGGGATCCGTAGCGAACATACGTTCGATGATAGCCGACTCGCCGGGTTAGGCCAGCGACGGGGGGGACGCCCCCGGGCTCGTCCGGGGGCGCGCGGGCGTGTTTGGGACGCGACCGACGCGGAGACGGAGGCCGAGACGGAGGCGGAGGCCGAGGTGGAGGCGGAGGCCGAGGTGGAGGCGGAGGGGACGGCGCCAGGCCCGGGCGGCACCGGCGATGAGTTGGTTACCGTCGGGTCGATGAGTCACAAAGTCGCGATCGTCATGGGCTCTGGGAGTGACCGTCCCGTGATGGAGAAGGCGGCGAGCACCCTGGAGACGTTTGGCATCGCCAGCGAGATCAAGGTCCTCTCCGCTCACAAAACCCCCGACCAGGCGATCGAATTCGCCGCAACCGCAGCCGACCAGGGCTTTTCGGTAATCATCGCCGGGGCGGGAAAGGCGGCACATCTCGCCGGGGTGATGGCGGCCAAGTCGCTGCTGCCCGTGATCGGAGTGCCGATCAACGCAGCCCTGGATGGCATGGACGCCTTGCTGGCCACGGTGCAGATGCCCACCGGCATCCCGGTGGCCACGGTCGCCGTCGATGGAGCGACCAACGCCGCCCTCCTCGCCGTTTCGATCCTGGCGGTCAACGATCCGGATCTGACCGCCCAGCTGGCGTCGTACCGGGTCGAGCTGGCCGAGAAGACGCTTGCCGGATAGCCCCTGGCCCGGGTCGGGATACCATCGACCTCGATGAGCGACACCTCCTTCCAAAAGCCCGACCCCAGGGACTTCCTCGACATCGACTCCCTCCTCAGCGAAGAGGAGATCCTGCTCCGCGATACCGTCCGCGGCTATGTGCAAAAGGAGATCGTCCCCAACGTCGCAGATTGGTGGGACGAGGGCGTCATCCCGCACGAAGCCCTGGCCAAGGCGTTCGGCGATATCGGGCTGCTCGGCATGCATCTAGAGGGATACGGCTGTGCAGGAACCTCGGCCACGGCCTACGGGTTGGCCTGCCTCGAGCTGGAGGCTGGCGATTCGGGGATCAGGTCCTTCGTCTCGGTGCAGGGCTCTTTGGTCATGTTCCCCATCTGGAGATTCGGATCCGAGGAGCAGAAGCAGAACTGGCTCCCCCGGATGGCGAGCGGCGAGGTCATCGGCTGCTTCGGCCTCACCGAGCCCGACTCGGGCTCGGATCCGGCCTCGATGCGCACCAACGCCCGGCGGGACGGGTCCGATTGGATTCTCAACGGGACCAAGATGTGGATCACCAACGGCTCCGTCGCCGACCTGGCCGTGATCTGGGCCCGAACCGACGATGGGGTGCGCGGGTTCCTGGTACCCACCGACACGCCAGGGTTTTCCGCACCCGAGATCAAGAAGAAGGCATCGCTGCGCGCCTCGGTCACCTCCGAGCTGATACTCGACGACGTCAGAGTGCCCGACGACTTCGTTCTCCCCGGGGTGTCGTCGATGCGCGGGCCTCTCTCCTGTCTCAACGAGGCTCGGTTCGGCATCGCCTTCGGCGCCATGGGAGCAGCCCGAGCCTGCTACGAGTCGGCCCTCGACTACGCCATCGAGCGACATCAGTTCGACCGGCCGATCGCCTCGTTCCAGCTGACCCAGAAGAAGCTGGTGGAGATGATGGTGGCGGTGCAGCGGGGGACCTTGGTCGCACTGCACCTGGGAAGGCGAAAGGACGACGGGAAGCTGTCTCCCGAACAGGTCAGCTTCGGCAAGTTCGACAACGTGCGCAACGCCCTCGAGGTTGCCCGCTCCGCCCGCTCGATCCTCGGGGCCAACGGCATCACCCTCGAGTACCCGGTGTTCCGGCACATGGCCAACCTGGAGACGGTCTTCACCTACGAGGGCACCAACGAGATCCACTCCCTGGTCATGGGTCAGGCGATAACCGGGATCAACGCCTTCACCTGACCGATCGATGGCCGACACCCCGACCCTGATCGTCGGAGCCGGCCCAGCCGGGTTGGCAGTTGCCGGTCGAATGCGGCAAGCCGGGCTCGAGTTCCTCATCATCGAAAAGTCGGACCGGGTCGGCGACTCATGGCACCGCCACTACGACCGCCTTCACCTACACACCGTGAAGCAGCTCTCTCATCTGCCCGGGCTCGACTTCCCCGCGCATTACCCCCGCTACGTGCCCAGACGGGAGCTGGCCGAGTACTACTCCGAGTATGCCTCGACCTTCTCCATCGATCCCATCTTCGGTGAGGAGGCAACGGCGATCGGCCGCTCCGACGTCGAGTGGGTGACCAGGACGGGAACCGGTCTCGAGGTCCGGTCCGATCATGTGGTGATAGCCACCGGGCTGAACCGGGTCCCGCATCGCCCGACCTATCCGGGCGAGGAGACATTCAGCGGGCAGTTGATCCACTCCCGGGAGTACCGCGAGCCGGGCTCCTTCGCCGGTCAATCAGTCCTGGTGGTGGGGATGGGGAACACCGGTGCCGAGATCGCCCTCGATCTGAGTGAGGCGGGTGTGGACACCACGATCTCGGTACGGGGCCCGGTGAACATCGTGCCCCGCGATGTGCTGGGACGACCGACACAGCTCACGGCGCGGATGCTCGCCCGATTCCCCAGCGGTCTGGGGGACCGGCTCGGATCGCTGCTCAGGTCGATGACAGTCGGGGATCTCTCCAAATACGGCATAGCCACCCCGGAGCTGGCTCCGCTCGCCCAACTCCGGGAGCGGGGCAAGACACCGGTGATCGACGTGGGAACGGTGACCCGGATCAAATCCGGCGAGATCGTCGTGCGGCCGGCCGTAGACCACTTCGCCGGGGACATGGCCGTGTTCTCGGACGGGCGAGGAGACAGCTTCGATACGGTGATCCTGGCCACCGGCTATAAGCCGGTTCTCGAAGGTCTGCTCCCCGATCCCCGCGACGTGCTCGACGAGAAGGGATTGCCCCGCAAGGTCACAGGAGAAGGGCCGCATCGAGGCCTGTTCTTCGTCGGCTTCGACAACCACCGGCCAGGAGGCGTGCTGGGGACGGTGGTCGAGGAGTCGGCCCTGGTCGTGGATCGGATCAGACGGTCCTGATCTTCTCGGCAAGGTCGCCGTTGCCGCTGACCCGCACCTCGCCCAGGCCGAGCCAAGACGCCACCGACTCCAGCTCTCCGCTCAGCTCTCTACCCACCCTCGCCTCGTCGACGTCGGGCTCGGCAAACGCGCCCTTGACCAAGAGGGCGCCCGCCGCGCGGTCGGCCTTGAGATCGACCCGGGCGACCAGGTCACCGTCGAGGAGGAAGGGGAGCACGTAGTAGCCGTGAACCCGTTTCGCCTCGGGAACATAGATCTCGATCCTGTAGTGGAAGTCCCAGAGCCGCTCCACCCGGTCCCGATACCAGATCAGGTTGTCGAATGGAGAGAGCAGTGCTCGCCCTTCCACCCGTCGGGGCAGCCGCGCCTCGGGATGAAGGTAGGCGGGTTTCTCCCACCCCTGCACCTCGACCTCGATGATCCGGCCCTCCCCGGCCATCCGGTCGATCAGCGGCCGGGCCTGTGGCATCCGGATTCGGTAGTAGTCGGCCAGATCGTCGGCGGTGGCCACGCCGAGCGCCCGTGCCGAGCGCTCCAACAGCTCGCTCTGCGCCTCGGGCTGGTCGGGGGCGGGAGCCTCCAGGTGCTCGAAGGGAATGACCCGCTCCGCCACGTCGTACATCCGGACGAAGTTCGGGCGGGCCGCAGCCGCCACCCTCCCCTGGACGAAGAGCATCTCCAGGGCGACCTTCCCGTTCGACCAGTTCCACATCCCGCTCCCATTGCGCGGGCCTGGGTCGTCCAGATCGCTGGTCTGAAGCGGGCCATTCCGCCGAACCTGGTCGAGGACGCTGTCCAGATACCCGGGTTGATCGGCCAGCAATTGCTCGGCCGGGCTCCAGATCCAGCCCCGCTCCATTCGCCATCGGAACAAGCGGTACTGGACGATGGGGAGGAGCGAGGCCATGTGCCCCCAGTATTCGAACACCTCTGCCGAGCCCCAGAGCCAGGCATCCAGAGCTCCGCGGTCGTAGGGGCCGAGCCGGGAGAAGAAGGGCATGTAGTGGGTTCGGCTGAACACGTTCACCGAGTCGAGTTGGATGACACCAAGACGGTCCGCTACCCGCCGAAAGTGCCGAACATCGACACGGCCGCGTGGCCGGTCCTCGGTGAATCCCTGAGCCGCCAGGGCATATCGCCTGGCCTGATCGACGGTGAGCCTGCGCATCCGCGGGCAACCTACCGCCGATTGTGGACACGATCGGTCCTGTGTTCTGTGAGGATTGGCCCGGGCCCAAGCCGCGCCAACCCTCACAGGATGGTCCCGGGTGCCATCATCCCGATCGTGATCGAGCGTTACACCCTTCCCGAGATGGGCCGGATCTGGTCGGAGCAACGCAAACTCGAGGTTTGGAAGGCCGTCGAGATGCTCGCCCTCGAAGCCTGGGCCGACCTGGGCAAGGTCCCCGCAGGAGTGGCCGAGGCCACCCGAGCCGCACCCTGCCCCACCCCGGAGCAGGTGGCGGAGCGTGAGGAGGCGACGAATCACGACCTGGCCGCCTTCGTCGACCTGCTCGGTGAGGGGGCGGGGCCCGAGGCTGCGGGTTGGATCCACTATGGGTTGACCTCCTCCGACGTCCTCGACACCGCGGGTGGGGTCGTGCTCGCCGAGTCCGCTGACCTCCTGCTCACCACCTTGCAGGGTCTGTTCGACGTGGTCAAAGCCCGATCCGTCGAACACGAGCACACGTTCATGGTCGGTCGCACCCACGGGATCTGGGCCGAACCGACGACGTTCGGGCTCAAGCTGGCGGGGTGGGCCTTCGAGCTGGCCCGGGACCACACCAGGCTGAGCGCAGCCCGAGATGCCGTGGCGGTCGGCAAGATCTCCGGAGCGGTCGGGACCTACGCCCATGTGCCGCCGGATGTCGAGCATCACGTCTGCTCCGCCCTTGGTCTCGCGGTGGAGCCGGCTTCGACCCAGGTGACGGCTCGTGACCGCCACGCCGAATACCTCCAGACCGTTGCCCTGATCGGCGCTTCCATCGAGCGTATGGCCACCGAGATCCGCCACCTGCAGCGATCAGAGGTCTCCGAGGTGAGGGAGGCTTTCAGAAAGGGGCAGAAAGGCTCCTCGGCGATGCCGCACAAGCGAAACCCGATCCTGTCGGAGCGGATGACCGGGATGGCCAGGCTGCTGCGAGGGTACGCCCAGGTCGGGGTGGAGAACGTCGCCCTCTGGCACGAACGCGATATCTCCCACTCCTCGGCCGAGCGGGTGGTCCTGCCCGACGCGTCGATCGCCCTCCACTACATGCTGGTCAAGTTCACCGGCTTGATCGAGGGCCTGGTGGTGGACTCGGAACGGATGAGGTCCAATCTCGACGCCACCCGGGGCCTGGTGTTCAGCCAGGCGGTCCTCCTCGCCCTGGTGGAGAAGGGCATGACCCGGGACGGGGCCTACCGCTTGGTCCAGGGTCACGCCATGGCCACATGGGACGGTGGCGGCGAACTGCGCGAACAGCTGGCTGCCGACCCCGACGTCCCCCTCGACGAGGAAGAGCTAGCCGTCTGCTTCTCCCTGGACCGGGTCCACGAGTCGGCCCGGGTCGTGTTCGACCGGCTCGCCGAGCTGAAGCTGGCTTGACGACTCAGCCGACGGCGTGATGAGGACGGTCCCGGTGAACACGGCCACCTTGCGCCCGTCATCGCGGGTGACATCGACCCGGTAGGTGCCCAGGGTGCGGCCCCTCGACGCCTCGGTGACGGAGGCGCGGAGACGGTCGCCGAGTCGGGCGGCCGCAGTCAGCACCAGATGGGTGTCGATGGCGACGGCCCGGTCCCCCGCCGCATTGGAACCCAGGGAGAAAGCACAATCGGCCAGGGAGAAGACCATCCCGCCATGGCCCACCTCCAGGAAGTTGAGATGCTCCGGCTCGACCATCATCTCGACCACGATCTCGTTGTCGCTCACCAAAGCCAGCTCGATCCCGAGCAGGCGGGCATAGGGATCGGCTTCCAACATCTCCTCGACGCGGGAGCGGGTGAATCCGGGCATCGAGCGAGATTAGGTGTTCGATGTCGTCCCGAGGGTGTTGGCCTGCGTCCGAGGTAGGTCGGGTCGGTCGGTCGGAGCACTACCCTGCCGTCACGTGCCGGCTCTACCTCATCTCGCATCGGGCAAGGTCAGGGAGATCTACGAGGTCGACGACCAAAGGCTCCTCTTCGTGGCCACCGACCGCATCTCGGCATACGACGTGATACTGAACCAGGCCATCCCGGACAAAGGCAAGGTACTCACCGCCCTCAGCCTCCACTTCTTCGAGCTCCTCGACACCCCGAACCACTTCCTGACGATGGACCTGTCCAACGTCCCCGACCTCGACAGGGATGATCTCGCCGAGCTGAGTGGCCGGTCGATGGTCGTGCGCCGAGCCGAGGTGATCCCGGTCGAGTGTGTGGTCCGCGGCTATCTGTACGGATCGTCGTGGAGGGAATACCGGGATGGTGGGGGCCCGAGCACGGAGCATCTCCCCTCCGGACTGGTCCTGGCCGACCGGCTCCCCGAGCCGATCTTCACCCCGGCCACCAAAGCCGTCAGCGGCCACGACGAGAACATCACCGAGTCCGAGACGCGCTCCCTTCTCGGCGACGACCTCTACGAGGAGCTACGCCGACGCTCGATCGACATCTATCTGCGGGCCTCGGAGTATGCGGCGGACAAGGGTGTGATCCTGGCCGACACCAAGTTCGAGTTCGGTTTCGCCGGTGACGACCTCCTCCTCATCGACGAGGTACTCACTCCCGACTCCTCCCGATACTGGCCGGCCGACGAGTGGACGCCGGGCCAGGACGTGCCCTCATTCGACAAGCAGTACGTCCGCGAGTGGCTCGACACCACCGATTGGGATCGCACCGCCCCCGCCCCCGACCTGCCCGATCAGGTCGTCACGGGAACCCGGTCCAGGTACATCGAGGCCTACCAGCGGATCACCGGCGAGAGCTTCGGCGACTACATGGCCCGGCACGGATGAAGGTCACCGTAGAGATCACCAGACGGCCCGAGATCGCCGACCCGCAGGGGACGACGATCCAACGCGCCCTCCACGACCTCGGCCACAATGAGGTCATTTCGGTGCGGGTCGATCGTGTGATCCATCTCGAGGTCGAGGGCGAGGACCCCAGCCAGGTACAGGCCAGGGTCGAGGACATGTGCCGTGAGGTGCTGGCCAACCCGGTGCTGGAGGACTTCACGGTGGAGGTGGTCGAATGAGGACGGCGGTGGTGGTCTTCCCCGGCACCAACTGTGAGCACGACGTGGTGCATGCCCTGACCGTCCTCGGCGGCGAGGCGGAACTGGTATGGCACAGGGAGACCGATCTGTCCGGATTCGACGGAGTGGTGTTGCCCGGGGGATTCGCCCACGGTGACTACCTCCGCACCGGAGCCATTGCACGTTTCTCCCCGGTCATGTCAGAGATCGAGCGCATGGCCGGACAGGGAAGGCCGGTGCTCGGGATCTGCAACGGATTCCAGATCCTGTGCGAGGCGGGCCTACTTCCCGGGGCCTTGATCGCAAACCGCGACCTCGCCTTCATCTGCCGCTTCGTCGACCTCGAGGTGACCGATACCGACACGGTGCTCACCCGGACCGCCGAGGTCGGTCAGCGGGTCAGGATCCCCCTCAACTCCTACGAGGGCAGCTGGGTGGACCCGAGCAACACCGGGCGGGTCGCCCTCCGCTACGTAGACGATCCCAACGGATCACAGCAGGCGGCGGCGGCGATCTCCAACGATGAGGGAAACGTGGTCGGGATCATGCCCCACCCCGAGCGCGGGGTCGACGAGCTCCTCGGGTCGGGCGACGGGAGGGCCCTCCTCGAGGGGTTCCTCCACTCGCTGGTCCCGGCGTGACCACCGCCACCCAGCCCCTCCATCTACGGCTGGGCATGACCGACGAGGAGCACGAATCGCTCCTCGCCCTGCTCGGGCGAGAGCCTCGACCCGCCGAGCTGGCGATGTACTCGGTGATGTGGTCCGAGCACTGCTCGTACAAGTCGTCACGATCCCACCTCCGCAGATTCCCCACCGAGGCTCCGTGGGTGGTGGTGGGGCCGGGGGAGAACGCCGGGGTCGTCGACCTCGGCGACGGCTGGCTGGCGGCCCTTCGCATCGAGAGCCACAACCACCCTTCGTTCGTCGAGCCCTACCAGGGGGCGGCCACCGGGGTCGGAGGGATTCTCAGGGACGTGTTCACCATGGGGGCGCGGCCCATCGCCCTCTGGGACCAGATCCGATTCGGCCCTCTCGACGATCCCAAGAACCGCTACCTGTTCAACGGGGTGGTCTCGGGGATCGCCGGATACGGGAATGCGGTCGGGGTCCCCACGGTGGGTGGGGAGATCGAGTTCGACCCCTGCTACTCGGGCAACCCTCTGGTCAACGTGATGTGTCTCGGCATCCTCCGCCGGGAGCAGTTGGTGCTTGGCACCGCGGGTACGCCGGGCACGGTGGCGATTCTCCTCGGCCGTGCCACGGGCCGGGACGGCATCGGGGGGGCGTCGGTCCTCGCCTCCGCCTCGTTCGACGATGAGTCGCAGGAGAAGCGGCCCAGCGTCCAGGTGGGCGACCCCTTCGAGGAGAAGAAGCTGATCGAAGCCTGTCTCGAGCTCTACGAGAAGGGGTTGGTGGTCGGGGTCCAGGACCTGGGCGCGGCCGGCCTGTCCTGCGCCACGTCGGAACCGGCGGGTCGGGCCGGAGTCGGGATCGACGTCGACCTCGATGCAGTCCACGTTCGAGAGACCGGGATGACCGCGCCCGAGCTCCTCATGTCCGAGTCGCAGGAGCGGATGATGGCCTTCGTCTCGCCGGACTTGGTGGACGAGGTCCTGGCGGTTGCCTCCAAGTGGGAGATCGACGCGGCCGTGGTGGGCGTGGTGCGGGCCGGCGAGACGTTGACCGTCCGTCACGATGGTCACGTGGTCGCCGAGGTCGCGGCCGCCTCGCTTGCCGACGAAGCTCCGCTGTACGACCGACCGATGCGTCGACCGGACTGGCTCGACCGGATGTGGGCCCACCCCGCCCACGCCATCGACGATGAACCGTCCGAGGTCCTTCTCCGACTTCTCGACGACCCGGCGCTCGGGTCGACGGCATGGATCCACGAGCAGTACGACCACATGCTCTTCCTCAACACCGTGGCGGGCCCCGGGGGCGACGGAAGCCTGATTCGGGTCCGGGGCACTGACAAGGCCCTGGCCGTGTCCACCGACGGAAACGGACGTCTCTGTCATCTGGACCCCAGAGCCGGTGCTGCCCGTCTCGTGTACGAGGCCGCCCTCAACGTGGCGGTAACCGGCGCCAGGCCGATGGCGGTCGTCGACAACCTGAACTTCGGCAACCCGGAGAAGCCGGAGGTGATGTGGCAGTTTCGGGAGAGTGTGGAGGGGATCTCCGAGGCCTGCGAGACGCTCGGCGTCCCCGTGGTGGGAGGCAATGTCTCGTTCTACAACGAGACCGACGGTGTGGACATCCACCCGACACCGGTGGTGGGGATGCTCGGGCTCGCCGACCCGATGCCGATACCACCTCCCCGGCTTTCCCGTGCAGTCGAGGGCATGGAGATCTGGGAGATCGGTCCGGCGCCAAGCGCCAACCTGGCCGGATCCGCCGCCCAGCGAGTGATACAAGGTGAATTGACCGGCCGACCCACGCTGCCCGACCCCGAGATGGCGAGGCAGGTGATCGCCACCGCAGTGGAGCTCGCCCACTCGGTCCCGGTCCTCCACGACATCTCCGACGGGGGCCTGGCCGTCGGAGTGGCCGAAATCTGCATCGCCGCAGGCGTTGGGGCGACGATCGCCGACATTGACACCGGTCAGCTGTTCTCCGAGGACCCTCACCGTTTCATCGCAGTATTCGCTCCGGGCACGGTCGAGCTGCCCGAGGGGCCGGCTCGCCGGATCGGGGTGATCGGGGGCCAGACCCTGACCCTGGGTCGGTCGCAGCCCATCGCCCTAGACCTCCTCGCCGAGACCCACCGCAACGCCATCCCTCGCCGGATGGCGGGAGCCTGAGCACCGAGGGCCGAACCTGAGGTTCCCCGTAACGCATATGCAACCAACTCTCTCAGGTTCAGGACAGACCCGGAGCCCGATCGGGAACTGGAGGCGATTCGTTGCATATATGCAACGTGGAACCTCAGGTTCGGGATGCGCAGCTTGGGTCGCGGGGCGGCAAAGCCGTAGCATCCCCCCGTGGCCAGAAGCATCGGGATACTCACTGCCGGGGGCGACAGCCCGGGGTTGAACGCAGCCATACGTGCCGTGGGCAAGGCGGCACAACGCGCCTACGGCATGCATGTGATCGGGTTCAGGGACGGTTTCCTCGGATTGATGCAGAACCGGTTCGTCCGCTTCGACTCCGACTCGCTCTCAGGCATCCTCACCAAAGGCGGCACCGTCCTCGGCACCAGCCGGGCCAAGGTCGACAAGATGCAGATGGGTGACGGCAAGAAGATGGACATGCGCTCGCTGATGCGCGACGTGGTCGACCAGCACGACCTCGAAGCATTGGTGGTCCTCGGTGGGGACGGCACCATGCGCAATGCGCTCAAGCTCGAGGACGTGGGGATCAAGATGCTGGCGCTCCCGAAGACCATTGACAACGACGTGACCGGGACCGACGTCACATTCGGGTTCGACACCGCGATGGGGATCGCCACCGACGCCATAGATCGTCTCCACTCGACAGCGCACTCACATCACCGGATCATCCTCGCCGAGATCATGGGGCACGAGGTCGGCTGGCTCGCCCTCGGGGCAGGGCTGGCCGGTGGCGCCGACGTCATCCTCATCCCCGAGATCCCCTACGACATCGAGGCCGTCGCCGCCTCCATCCAGGCACGAAAGGCGGCGGGCAGCGCCTTTTCCATCGTGGCCGTGGCCGAGGGCGCATACTCCAAGGAGGACGCCAAGACCCGCGCCTCGATCCTCGCCCAGCTGGAGACGGCGGAGGCGGACACCAGACGGGAGCTCAAGGAGCGGCTCGCTGCGTTGGAGAAGGGAGGGCGAACCGAAGAGCTGGCGGACGCCCTGGAGCAGGCGACCGGTCTCGAGTCCAGGGTGACCATCCTCGGCCATGTGCAACGGGGCGGGACCCCCTCCCCGGCCGACCGTCTTCTCGCGACGAGACTGGGGACCGCAGCCGCCTCCTACATCGCCGACGGCGTCCACGGCGTGCTAGTTGCCGCCCGGGGCCAATCCGCCGAGCCGGTGCCCCTCAAGGAGATCGCGGGCATCACCAAGTTCGTGCCCCTCGACCACCCCTGGGTCGGCTCCGCCCGCAGCCTGGGCATCGTGCTCGGCGACTGACCGAGCGTCGCCTCAGGACCTAGCCTGACCTCATGACACTTCTCGGCGCCGTCCTCGCCGGTGGTCGCAGTCTGCGCATGGGAGTGGACAAGGCCGATGTCGTGGTCGCGGGGAGCTCACTCCTCGAGCGGGTCGCCTCTGCCCTCAGTGAGGTGGCAGACAGGGTCGTGGTCCTGGGAGGGCCAAGGGAAGGCTACGAGTCCTGGCCCGACCAGGCGCCCGGGCCAGGTCCCCTGGCCGGGGTGGCCACTGCTCTCGGTCGGATGACCGAGGACAGGGCCCTGGTGGTGGCAGTGGACAATGCCTTCGTCCGACCCGAGACCTTGCGCAGGCTCGTCTCGATCGACTCCGATCTCCCGGTCGTCCCCGTCGACGACGAGGGGATGCGACAGGTGACCTGTGCCGTCTTCCCCAAGCAGATCGCGGTGCAGGCCGTGGAGGAGGCAGAGGCGGGGGGATCGGTCCAAACCCTCCTCGATCGGGTCTCCTTCCTCCCGGTCACCCCCGACCAGTGGGGCAAATGGGGCGAGGACGGTCGCAGCTGGTTCTCGGTGGACACCCCCCAGACGCTGGAGCAGGGCCTGGAGCGGTTCGGCTGACCGTCCGGCCGGGAAGGGAGCTCGGGTGAGGGATCGGTGCAAGGCGAGCTCGCAGAGGCCCCGAGCGTGCACAACCAGAAGGGCTGCCTAGGGTGGGTCACGGTTCCAACGAAGGAGGAAACCGTGCTTCAGGTCACCGAAAACGCAGCGGCTGCATTGGAAAGCATCCGCCAGATGGAGGGAATACCCGAAAGCCACGGCACCAGACTCACCGGCGGCCCGCAGCCTACCGGCGACATCGCCGTCCGTCTCGAGTTCGTCGAGAGCCCGGTTGAGACCGATCAGGTCACCAAGCAGGGCGAGACCGAGGTCTATGTCGATCCTGAGGTGGCCGAGCCTTTGGCCGAGGCGGTCATGGACGTCCAGAACAGCGAGGAAGGGCTGGCCTTCGTGTTCCGGCCCCAGGCGCCACAGCAGTAACCACCGCTTCGGTTGACCAGGCGGGGGTGGGGCGGCATCTAGTCTCGACGACCCTTGTCCGCCATCCACCTGCCCGATCCGGATATCCACCCGACCGCCCTGATCGCCCCAGGCGCCCACGTCCACGGCCGGGTGAGCATCGGGGCCAGGGTGTCCGTCTTCTTCGGCGTGGTGATCAGAGCCGAGTTTGACCGCATCGACATCGGCGCCGAGACCAACGTCCAGGACAACGTCGTGGTCCACTGCGACGAGGACGTTCCCTGTCATATCGGGCGGCGGGTCACGGTGGGGCACTCAGCCGTGGTCCACGGAGCCGAGGTGGGCGATCGCTGTCTTGTCGGGATCGGCGCCAAGCTCCTCAATGGTTCCCGGCTCGGTGAGGGCTCCTGGCTCGCTTCGGGGTCGATCCTCACCGAAGGCAGGGAGATCCCTCCCTGGACCCTGGCCATCGGGATTCCGGCCAAACCGGCTCGGGAGCTGACCGAAGCCGAGATCGAGCGGGCCGACCGGGGTGTCAACCGCTACCTGGATCTGATCGAACCGTACCGCCGACTGCTCGAAGCCGGCCCTCCGTCTGAGTAGGTGGGCGCCCCTACGTGTCCTACGATGTCGGGGTGACCGAGGAGGGAGCAGTCCTGCATTCCAACGGGCCGCGCGAGGCATGCGGGGTCTTCGCCGCCTATACCCCGCGCCAACGCGTCTCCAGCCTGATCTACTTCGGCCTGTACGGCCTGCAGCATCGCGGTCAGGAATCGGCCGGGATCGCCACCTCGGACGGGGAGACGGTGACCGTCTTCAAAGACCTGGGGCTAGTCGCCCAGGTCTTCGACGAGCCCGCCCTTGCCGGTCTGGACGGCCATCTCGGGATCGGGCACACCCGTTACTCCACCACCGGTTCGAACAACTGGGCCAACGCCCAACCGGCGCACCGTCAAGTCGGTAGGACCAGCATCGCCTTGGGGCACAACGGGAACCTGACCAACACCCGGGAGATCGCGGCTCGTCTCGGGGTCAGGGGCGCCAGCACCGACTCCGATCTCATGGCCGAGGGCATCGCCAGGGCCATCGACGACGAGCGATCCGACTCACGCGGCCTGGAAGTCGCGGTGATGGAGGTGGCTCCGACCTGGGAGGGCGCATTCTCTCTGGTGATCATGGACCAGGGCAGGGTGATGGGTTTACGCGACCCCAACGGATTCCGCCCTCTCTGCCTCGGGTCCCTCCCCGACGGCGGCTGGGTCCTCGCCTCCGAGACGGCCGCCCTCGACCTGGTCGGCGCCACGTTCGTGCGCGAGGTCGAAGCCGGGGAGATGGTCGTCATCGACGCCGGCGGGGTGCACAGCTACCACCCGTTCCCGGCGACGAATCCCCGGCTCTGTCTGTTCGAGTTCGTCTATTTCGCCCGGCCCGACAGTCAGATGTACGGGCGGGGCATCCATGCCGCCCGGCGCCAGATGGGGGAAGCCCTCGCCGCCGAGCACCCGGCCGAGGCTGACATCGTCGTCCCGGTCCCCGAGTCCGGGCTCCCCGCGGCCCAAGGGTTCGCCGCGGCCAGCGGCATCCCGTATGCCGACGGGCTGGTCAAGAACCGTTACATCGGGCGCACGTTCATCGAGCCGAGTCAAGGCCTGCGCGACCGGGGAATCCGGCTGAAGTTGAACCCGATCCCCGACAATCTTCGTGGCAACCGGATAGTCCTGGTCGACGACTCCATCGTGCGTGGCTCGACCACCCGGAAATTGGTCCAGATGATGAGAGACGCCGGCGCCACCGAGGTCCACCTCCGCGTCTCCTCGCCGCCTTACCGCTGGCCGTGTTTCTACGGCATGGACACTTCGGACCGGTCGACCCTCATCGCTGCCCGTCTCGAGATCGACGAGATCAGGGAGCACATCGGCGCCGATTCACTCGGTTACCTCTCGCTTCAAGGCCTCCTCGACGCCACCGGGGTGGCCGACGCGGGGTTCTGCACCGCATGTCTCTCCGGGAAGTACCCGACCGAAGTCCCCGAGATCGTCGACAAGTTCCAGCTCGAGCGCTCTTGACATGACCACCTACGAAGCGGCGGGAGTCGATCTCGAAGGCGCCGAACGCCACGTCGCCCGGATCGCCCAGACCGTCACCTCCACCTGGGGCCCGAACGTGGCCGGGACATTCGGCGGCTTCGCCACCGGGATCCGCATCCCCGACGGATACACCCGACCCCTGTTGATGATGACCACCGACGGCGTGGGCACCAAACTCGACCTGGCCCGCCGCTCGGGCCGATGGGGCGGCGTCGGCTACGACCTCGTCGCCATGTGCGTAGACGATCTCGCCGCGGTCGGCGCCCGGCCGCTCGGACTCGTCGACTACATGGCGGTGGGTGCCCTCGACGCCGAACGCGATTCCGCCATCGTCGCCTCGATCGCAGAGGCTTGTCAGAAGGTGGGGACGCCCCTCCTCGGTGGCGAGACAGCCGAGCACCCAGGTGTCATGGAGCCGGATGCCGTCGACCTCGCCGCGGCCGCGTTGGGAGTCTTGGAGGAAGGCACCGGGATAGGCCCACACAAGGTCAGCCCCGGCGACAGGATCGTGGGGCTCTTCTCCCCAAACCTACGCTCCAATGGGTTCTCTCTGATCCGCCAGCTCTTCGGAGACGAGGTGGACGATCACCTCGACGTGCTCTTGGAGCCCTCGGTGCTCTACTGCCCGGCGGTCCTCGACGCGGTCGAAGGAGGCGGAGTCAACTCTGCTGCACACATCACCGGAGGCGGCATCGTGGAGAACCTCCCCCGGTCGCTCCCATCAGGTCTCGGTGCCCGAATCGACAGCTCGACCTGGGAGTCCCCGCCCGTCTTCGGCCTCATCGCTGATCGGGGTGTCGGGCGAGGAGAGATGTTCCGCACCTTCAACATGGGCATCGGATTCTGTCTCGTGGTCGACGCGGCCCGGGCCGGCGAAGTCGTCTCCGGGCTCGGTGAGCGGTCGGCGACCGTCATCGGCGAAGTCACCCTCTCGGACGGGGTCGAGATCGTCTGAGCTTCGCCACCGCCAGCGCCGTGACCCGGACGGGCTCCGCCCTGTTCGCGAGCGAGGTCCAGCCCGAATGGGACATCTTCGGTGTCGCCAACGGCGGCTATCTGATGGCCATCGCCGCCCGCGCCATGTCCGAATCCGCCGATGGGCGTTTGCCGGTGAGTCTCACCGCCCACTTCATCCGGCCGGTATCCTCCGGGCCGGTCGAAGTGTCGGTGGAAACCGTGAAGACCGGGCGCACCTTCTCCACCATGAGCGCACGGATGAGCGCCGAGCAGGAGTCCATGACATTGTTGGGCAGCTTCGCCGAGCCGGGGGCCCTGGGTGAGGAGACCCTCTATCTTGCCGCAGAGCCCCCGGAGCTGCCGCCGCCCGAGCAATGTCCTCAGGCCCTCCCCGCAGCAGACGCCCCACTTCCCCCTCCGCTGATGGCCCAGTTCGAGGAGAGGCTCCATCCCGACGATGCCGGCCCCATCGAGGGCAGACCGAGTGGCGAGGCGGTCATGCGAGGCTGGTTCCGGCTCCACGACGACGAAGCGCTCGACTCATTCGCCTTGTTCCTCGTCGCCGATGCCTTCCCTCCGGCGGTCTTCAACGCCAGGCTCCCCCTGGCCTGGACCCCGACCCTGGAGATGACGACTCACATCCGGGCGATACCGGCGCCGGGATGGCTGCGTGGCCGCTTCACGACCCGGTTCGTCAGCGGGGGGCTCCTCGAAGAGGACGGCGAGGTTTGGGACGAAACCGGGCGTCTGGTCGCCCTGTCCCGCCAGCTAGCCCTCGTGCCCCGCTGAGACTTCGTCCAACTCCCGCAACAAGTCGGCCTTCCTCGCCTCGTCGAGGAAAGAAGCCACGATCGAGTTGCGAGCCAGGGCGACCATCGTCGCATCGTCCAAGCCGAGCGACTCCTGGACTCCCCGATAGTTGTCGCCCACGTAGCCACCGAAGTAGGCCGGGTCGTCGGAGTGGAGCGACACGACCAGTCCCGCATCGATCATGGCCGGCAGGGGATGGGCCGACAGCTCTTCCACCACTCTCAGGGCGACATTGGATAGCGGGCACACCGTGAGGGGTATGGCTTCGCGCCGCAAGCGGGCCACCAGGTCCGGATCCTCCAGACTCCTGATCCCGTGATCGATCCGCTCCGCACCGAGCACGTCGAGGGCGCCAGTCACATACTCGGGGGGCCCCTCCTCACCGGCATGGGCCACCGCGCGCAGCCCGAGCGCCCGGGCCCTGGCGAAGGCGGCTTCGAACAGCTCCGGGGGCCGGCCCCGCTCGGACGAGTCGATGCCCACGCCGATGACGCCTTCGAGGAACGGCTCGGCCTCCTCGATGGCGGCCAGGGCCTCCTCACCGGAGAGATGGCGGAGAAAGCACAGGATCAGGTCGGCGCTGATCCCGAGCCGACGGCCGGCATCGGCGATCGCATCGCGGAATCCCCTCATGAACACCTCGAACCCAACCCCCCGGCCGGTATGGGACTGCGGATCGAAGAAGATCTCGGCATGGCGAACCCCGTCGGCTGCCGCCCGGTCGAGATATGCGCTCATCAGGTCGTAGAAGTCCTCGGCGGTGTGGAGCACCTGCCCGCCTTGGTAGTAGATGTCGAGGAATGACTGGAGATCGCTGAACCGGTAGGCGGCCTGCACCTCGTCGACGTCCTCGAAGGGCACGAGGAGACCGTTGCGGGTGGCCATCTGGAACATCATCTCCGGCTCCAGGGTGCCTTCGATGTGGACGTGGAGCTCGGTCTTGGGGAGACGTGTGATGAGATCGGTCATGGCAGCGCGATGTCCTGGGGCCGGATCGGTACCCGATGCAACTCCTTGCTCGAAGCTGCCCTGATCGCGGCCACCACCGCTGCGGTAGAGGAGATCGTCGGCGGCTCGCCCACGCCTTTGGCCCCGAACGGCCCCCATGAGCCGGCATTCTCGATGAGCAACGCCTCGACCTCGGGGGCGTCGAGGATGGTGGGGAGCAGATAGTCGGTGAAGTTGGCGTTGAGCATCACACCATCCTTCAACACCAACTCCTCCATGACTGCCAGACCCACGCCCTGGAGGATGCCGCCCTCGATCTGGCCTCGGACCGCAGCCGGGTTCAGGGCGAGGCCAACGTCCTGGGCGGTGTCCACCCGAACCACCTTCACCAGGCCCAGCTCGACGTCGACGTCGACCACTGCCCGGTGGCCGGCGACGGCGAAGTCGGCGTGGATCACGCCCTGGCCGTTGTCGTCGGGCACTGTGGTCGGCGGGTGCCGGAAAGTCGCGGTCTCGACCCACCCCGCCTCTGCCAGCGAGGTCCATGGCACGACCAGCTCGTCCCCACGCCACACGCCGTCGTCGTCGAGGTCGTCACCGTGGTGCTCGGAGAGGATCCGGCGACGGAGACGAGTCGCCGCCTCCAGCGTGGCCCCTCCCGAGACCTGGGTCTGCCTCGAAGCCGAGGTCGACCCGGCGGAGTCGATCTTCGAAGTGTCCACGTGGGCTACTTCCACTCGGGAGATCCCGAGGGCGCTCCGGGCGATCTGGGCGAGAACGATGACCAGGCCCTGTCCCACCTCGATGGCCGCCGTCTCCACCACGGCCCCCCCGGTGGTGAGCAGGATCCTCGCCTGGGAGTAGTCGTCGGCGCCCTCGGAGAAGCCGAGGTTCTTGATGCCAAAGGCGTAGCCGATGCCCCGCCTCACCTGTCCGGGCTCGGTGGTCAGACCCGAGCCACCGGGGAGACTGCTGTGATGGGTGTCGACCTGCGACTCGGGTAGGGGCATGGCCCGAAGACTCCTGATCACGTCGACCGTGGGGAGCGGCGTCTCGATGATCTGACCCGTGGTCGGCATCCGGTCGCCGGTGCCCAACGCATTGAGCTCCCTGAGGTCGAGCGGGTCCATCCTCAGAGCCTCGGCGAGCCGGTCCATCTGGGCCTCGTAGCCGAAGCACACCTGCACGGCTCCGAATCCCCTCATTGCACCGCAGGGCGGGTTGTTGGTGCGGACGCCAACGCCGTCCACCGCCACCGATTCACATCGATAGGGCCCGACGGCGAAATAGGCGGCATTGGCGAGGACTGCCGACGTGGTCGAGGCGTAGGCCCCACCGTCGAGCAGCACCTCCACCTCCACCCTCACCAGCCGCCCGCCCGAGTCCGCCTCGTGACGGTATCTGAGCCACGCCGGGTGACGATGTACGTGGCCGGCGAACGACTCCGACCGGTGGTAGACCATCTTGACCGGCCTGCCGGTGTGCAAGGCCAGCATGCACAGGTGGATGTGGAGGTTGACGTCCTCCCTGGCGCCGAAGGCCCCGCCGATCCCGGTGGGGTGGGACCGGACCTGGTCCGGGCGCAGCCCCAGGCTGGCCACGACCTGCTCCTGGTCGACGTGGACGAACTGGCTGGTGGCATGGAGGTCGACGCCACCCTGGCCGTCGGGGATGGCGAGACCGGCCTCGGTCCCCAAGGGGGCCTGGTCCTGCATCCCCACCTGATATCGACCTTCGACGACCACGTCTCCCCGCGCCCTCTGGTCACCGCGTCGTATCCGCAGCCTGCGGAACACCTCGTCGCGGCGGTCGGCCTCGGCCGGATCGGTGAGTGGCTCCAGGACCTCGTAGACGACCTCGACCAGCGCGGCGGCGCGGCGGGCCGTGACCTCGTCCTCGGCCGCGACCACGGCCACCGGCTCCCCCCAGAATCTCACCTCGTCACCGGCGAGGACCGGCTGATCGGGGTGCTCGAGACCGAAGGTGGCCCGTCCGGGGACGTCCTCGGCGGTGAGGCAGGCATGGACCCCTCCCACGGCCAGCGCCGGGCCGACATCGATCGATACGATCCGTGCCCGGGCGTGGGGGCTGCGCACCGTCGCCCCCCACAACATCCCTTCCGCCCGCAGGTCCTGGGCGAACTCGAACTCCCCGCGCAGCTTGGGAATACCGTCGGGACGGGGCGGTGACTGGCCCACCGTCCCCTCGGTGACTCTGCGCCTCGTCGTGCTGGTGGTCATCTTCCCGCTTCCGAGGCGACTTGTTCCAGGGCGCGCAGGATCGCTCCATAGCCCGTGCAGCGACAGATGTTCCCGGCCAACGCCTCCTTGATCTCGATCGGGGTGGGGCTCGGGTTACGGCCGAACAAGTCGACCGCGGCGACCACGAAGCCCGGGGTGCAAAAGCCGCACTGCACCGCCCCGGCCCGTTGCATTGCCTCCTGGACCGGATGCATGGCCGCTTCGGAGCCAATCCCCTCGACGGTGGTCAGCGACGAGCCGGCCACGTCGGCAGCCATCACCAGACACGAGCACACCAGCTCACCGTCGAGTATCACCGAACAGGACCCGCATTCACCTTGCTCGCAAGCATCCTTCGAGCCGGGAAGGCCGAGGTCGTCGCGGAGCAGGTCGAGGAGGCTTCCCGGTTGGGTCACCCGGGCACTGACTTCCTCGCCGTTCACCGAGAATTCGACGATCACCGCAGGCACCTCTCCAGGAGACGGCGCGCCAGCACACCGGCCCCGTGCCGGCGGTAATCCTCCGTGGAGCGATGGTCGCTGATCGGTCGTACCTCCTCGGAGACGAGACGTTGGAATTCGGCGAGGTCGGCCTCGGTGGGGTGGGTCGTCGCCGAGATCATCGACTCGGCGCGAGAAGCCCGGATCGGTGTCGGGGCCACCGATCCGAGGGCGACGGTGACCCGGCCGTCGGCAGCCTTGGTCACCACGGCGCAGACGGTGGCGATGACCATCGCGTTGCGGACGCCGATCTTCCCGAAGGCCTGGCGCTCCGGCAGTTGGTCGGGAAGGTTCACCGCCGTGATCAGTTCGTCCGGCCGGCGTGCCGTCTTCTTGACATCGACGAAGAAGGCAGCCCAGGGCACGGTCCTCGTGGTGGTGGAGGATGCGAGCTCGACCGATGCGTCGACGGCGGCGAGAAAGGGATGACCGTCACCGGCGGGGCTGGCGGTGCCCAGATTCCCGCCGATGGTGCCTGCATTCCTGATCTGGGGCGAGCCGACGGTCCGGGCGGCCTCGGCCAGACCCTGAGGGCCATCACGCTCGATGCGCCTCCAAGTGACGCCGGATCCGATCCGATGCCCTTCCCACTCCTTCAGCTCCTCCAACCGCCTCAACCCCATCACCCGCTCCGGGGCGGCCCGCCCGAAGTTGAGTTCGACCATCAGGTCGGTTCCCCCGGCCAGGGGCGTCACCTCTTCGGTCATTCCTGCGAGCGCCTCATCGATCGAGGTCGGGTGCACGATGTCCACTGGGCGGAGAAGTTAGTTCTGTGTGGCCGCGTGTGCCCAGGCGACGCGGCACCACTCCCCCCGGCCCGCAGCCTGACCGCAACCTCACGGCAACCTGACCGCAACCTGAGGTTCCCCGTTGCATATATGCAACGAATCCTCTCGAGTTCGACAAGGGCATTGGGACCGTCCCGAACCGGAGAGAGTTCGTAACACATATGCGACGTAGAACCTCAGGTTCGCCGCCGCCTTCGCCGCCGCCTTCGCCGCCGCCTTCGCCGCCGCCGCCCTTCACAGACGGGCGGCGAGCCCGTTGTGCTCCTCCAGCAACGGCGGGAGGTCGAGGTTGGTGAGGTGGCGGTCATGGACGACGCGGCGACCCCCCACCCAGGAGTGGTCGACGGTGACCGGGGCACACATGACCACGGCCGCCACCGGATCGTGGAGGGCACCGGCGAACTCGATCCGGTTCAGGTCATAGGCGACGAAGTCGGCGGCCAGCCCGGGGGAAAGCCTCCCGATGTCGTCCCGGCCCAACACCCGGGCCCCACCCACGGTGGCCAGGTGCAACGCCTCCCGTGCGGTCAGCTGCGGGCCGGAGCCGAAACCGGGCGACACCGCCAGGCGATTGAGGAGTAGAGCCTGTCGCGCCTCGCTCATCATGTGCGATGAGTCATTGGAGGCCGACCCGTCGACGCCGAGCCCGACCCGCACGCCGGCCTTCAGGTAACGGGTGACGGGGGCGAGCCCGGAGGCGAGACGCATGTTGGACGTCGGGCAGTGGGCGACGCCCGTCCCAGCCTGACCCATCCGGTCGACCTCGTCATCGGCCACGTGGACTGCATGGGCGTACCAGACGTCGCGGCCGGACCAGCCCAGGTCCTCCATGTACTCGACCGGTCGCCTCCCGAAATGCTCGAGGCAGAACCCCTCCTCGTCGAAGGTCTCGGCGAGGTGGGTGTGCAGGGTCACCCCCAGCTCCCGCCCCAGATCGGCCGTGGCCGTCATCAGCGCGCCGGTGACGGTGAACGGCGAGCAGGGAGCGAGGACGACCCGGGTCATGGCACCGGGCTCCGGGTCGTGATACTGCCCGACCACCCGTATCGAATCCTCGAGGATCCGCTCCTCCGACTCCACCACCGTGTCAGGTGGCAGTCCGCCGTCCGACTCACCGAGGCTCATCGATCCCCGGGAGACATGGAAGCGGATACCCACCGGAGCCGCCCCCTCGATCTGATCGTCGACCTGGGATCCGTTGGGCCACAGATACTGGTGATCCGAGGCAGTCGTGCAGCCACTCAATGCAAGCTCTGCAAGACCGAGGCGGGTCGACACCCGGACATGATCGGGGGTCATCCCGGCCCAGATCGGGTAGAGGGCGCGCAGCCAGTCGAACAACCCCGAGCTCTGCGCTTCCGGAATCACCCGGGTCAAGGTCTGATACAGATGGTGGTGGGTGTTGACCAGGCCGGGGAGCACGACGTGGTCGCTCAGGTCGACGATCTCGTCGGCTTCGCCGGGCAACTCGGCGGTCGGTCCCACCTGCTCGATCCAACCGTCCCGGGCCAGGATCGCCCCGTCCTCGATCTCCTGGCCATCCATCGTCGCGATCACGGTGGCGTTTCGGGCCAGCAGCGTTCCCATCGTCCTCAAGCTACAGCTCCACATAGAGTCGCCCACCATGACCTTGCATGACGACTCGATGGCAGGCTGGGGGGAGCGGCTCGGCACCGTCACCGCCCACCTGGGACGGGACTTCCCCGGCGATGGCCCGGAACGGCAGCCGGTGCACACCGTGTACGGGGGTGCCCACCTCTTCTCAGCGGGCACTGCCCCCAGGCTCGGCGAGCTGGCGATGAGCTCCCTGGAGACGTGGGCACCGTCCTCCGAGGACCTGGCAAGCATCGTCGCTCTCCCCGAGCATCTGGCAGACAGGGTCCATGGGCTCGTGGTGGACAAGCTCGGCCGGGAGCCTGTGGAGGACTTTCGGATCGACTTCGAGGACGGGTACGGGCACCGGCCCGACGACGAGGAGGACGGCCATGCCCGCTCGGCGGCGAGGGAGCTGGCCGTGGGGATGGCCGCGGGAACCCTTCCCCCGTTCACCGGTATCCGGATCAAATCGCTCTCCGGGGAGCTGCACCGGCGGGCCCTGCGCACACTCGACCTGTTCATCACCACGGCCGTGGAAGCGGGCGGCCTCCCCGAAGGCTTCACCGTGACCCTGCCCAAGATCCAGGACGGCGAACAGGTCGTCGTCCTGGCCGAGGCGCTCGGCGAGCTGGAGCGGGCCCTTGGCCTCGACCCGATCCCGGTCGAGCTGATGGTGGAGACGCCACAGACGATCGTCGACCGCGACGGCAGCGCCGGGGTTCGCAAGTTCGTCGACGCCGGCCAGGGACGGGTTCGTGGCGCCCATTTCGGCACGTACGACTACACCGCCTCGCTGAGCATCACCGCCGCCTATCAGACAATGACCCACTCCGCGTGCGATTTCGCCCGACATGCCCTGCAGGTGAGCCTGGCCGGCTCCGGAGTGTGGATCTCGGACGGGGCGACCAACGTAATGCCGGTGCCCACCCACCGAGGCGAGGACCTGAGCCCGGAGCAGGTGGAGGAGAACCGCCGGGCAGTCCACGACGCGATGCGTCTCCACTACGAGCACATCAGGCACTCGCTGATGCATGGCTACTACCAGGGCTGGGATTTGCATCCGGCCCAGTTCCCCACCCGCTATGCCGCGGTGTACGCCTTCTTCCTCGAAGGGCTCGACCAGGCGGGGCAGCGGCTGTCCAACTTCGTCGAATCGGCGGCGCAGGCGACACTCGTCGGCGAGGTATTCGACGACGCTGCCACCGGCCAAGGTCTGCTCAACTACTTCCTCCGCGCCATCAACTGCGGGGCGATCGACGAAGACGAGGCCACCTCCCGCACCGGTCTGACCATCGACGAGATCCGTACCCGGTCGTTCCTGGCCATCCTCGAAGGACGAACCTCGCAGTAGCTCAGCGGACGACAGTGAGCCCGATATCGCCGTAGGGCTCGGACACCGGCTGGAAGACGGTGCCCCGGTCGTCCATCCCGAAGCGGGAGACGTCGAAAGGGAGATGATGCTGGTTGGGAAGATGGAAGTCGACCCGATCGGTCTCGGGCACGGCGTCGAGCAGGGCCATACCCATCAGCCAGCCCTGATGCTGGACCGACGCCGACCACTCCCCGAAGAAACCGTCGACCAGGGAGCTCCTGGCGGTCGCCCAGGTGTCGGTGGTGTCCTCGGGGAGAGTCGTGTAACGCCAGTTGGCGGTGACCGAGGTGGCGAGGATCCGATCCTCGGCCTCGGGAAGCACGGTGAACTCGTCACGGGGGAACCCGGAGAAGGCCGAGCCGGTGGTCTTGAGGACGACCAGGCCCTCGACCCCGGCCCAGGTCGTGGTCTCGTCGGCTTTGCTCACCCTGGCTGTGCGCCGTTCCGAGCCGCCACCGGTGAACCCGTAGGGGCCGACTCGGGACCAGAGACGCTCCACGATGGTGACGGTGGCCCCGGTGACCTGATCCCGGTCGAGGAAGTGGTCGCAGAGCAAGGCGGCGAAAGCCTCCAGGTCACGCCCGAGGTGTTCCTGGGCCAAGCAGTACACCGTGTTGCGCATGGTGTCGGTGGGGAGCACGGCGCTGTTGTCCCCCCTGGTGTGTGCCGGCTCGACGTCACCCTCGAGGAGCACCTGCACACTCAGGTCGGAGAAGTCGTCGCCGGACTCGGAGCGATGGACTTTGGACACTCGAACTTCGCTCTTGCCCCATCTGCTTCGGTCCAGCCTGGCCACGTCAGCTCCCTCGATATGTGGTGAACCCGTAGGGGCTGAGCAGGAGGGGCACGTGATAGTGCTCCTCGTCTGCTTCGATGTCGACGATGAGATGCACCTCGGGATACAAGGCGTTTCCCGCATCCCCGGTGGCAAAGACCAGCCGGTAGACACCCGAGACCAGCGCATCCCCGAGTGCGCCGATGCGGCCGTTTCCGTCGGTGACCCCCTCTCCCACCTGCTGCCACCCGTCATCGATCGACCGCTCCAGAGTCACTGTCATCCCCGCGGCGGGCCGACCCCCGGCCAGGTCGAGGACATGGGTGCTCAGACCGGCCATCAGCGTTCTCCCATGCACAACATGCGACGCAGTCTGGTCGCCGTGATCGCTCTCTGCTCCCCGGCGGCGATCGCGATCTCCTCCTCACGACTGTTGCCGAGGCGGCTCTTGGCGAGGGTGAGCATCTCCTCGGCCGTCTTCCCCGTTGCGTACACGATGTAAGTGAAACCCATGGTCCGTTCGTAGGCCCGGTTCACCTCGGCAAGCTCTGCGAGCACCGTCTCCTCGGCGCCCGTCGTCCCGGCCTGCTCCCGATTGGCCGCCTCGTCCCCGCGCTCGCCGATCCTGGGGTGGCCGCCAAATGCCTCCAACCAGTCGTCCTCACCGAACTCGTCGAAGACGGCGTCGGCGGCTGAGAAAAGCGAGCCCACTTCGAGGTAGGGACGTCCCGCCATCATCCGGGTCACCCAGGTCTCTGCGGAACAGGCGGTGTGGAAGAGACGCCGTACTTCGTCGTCGAAGAGCGAGTTGACGTAGACGAGACGGAGGCCGCCTGCCGCATCGGGGTCGGGAGTGCCCCGCACCCGAAGCCGGGCCACCCCGCCGTCCGGGTGGATGTCGAGACGGAGGAAGGCGGCAGACGCCGGCGATCCGATCGACACCAGGTTGACCTGGTCGGGATCGACCTCGACCCGGGAAACGAGCTCCTCCCAGCTCTGGCCGTCGTCGGAGAGACCGATCGAGACCCACCCAGGTGCATTTCCCTTGAAGTGACGGGTGTCCACCTCCACCATCTCCACGATTCCGGGCAGCCCGAGGCGGAACGTCGCCCAATCGTTGCCGGGCCCGCGGCGCCGTCTGGTCTCCCAGCCATCCCACATCCCGGCAGGCTCGGTTGGCCGGAGCAGGTTGGACGGGGGCGAATAGTGGACGTCGGAGGCGTCGATGGCCTCTCCACCGACGAGTGAGGACACCAGGTCGGTCGAGGAGCCCTCGGGGCACACCACGGTCATTCCCGGGATCGGGTCCCCGTGGACCCGGAGCCTGGCCACCCCTCCGTCGGGGAAGATATTGAGCCGGAGATGGGTGATCCTGTGCGAGTCGTCGACCTGGAAGGTGACCGTCGCGTCTCCGGCGAGGTCGGTGCGGGGCAGGATCTCAACCCAGGTCGCACCCTCGAGCCGATCGTCGGATCCGGGGCCGCAGGCATCGACTGAGAACGCCTCCGGGTAGTTCCCGGTGAAATGTGAGGTGTCGATGGTTACCGACCGGACCCGCCCCGGGATCCCCAAGGCGACAACACACCAATCATGCCCGGGCTCGCGGCGGCGACGGGTCTCCCAACCGTCCATCCATTTCCCCCGATCGGTGTAGTGCCCCTCCCGCCATACCGGGTCGGCGGTTTCGATCAGGTTGACCGCTTCGGCGAAGAACTCGTCGTTGCATGCCACGATGCGGCCACCCACGGCACTAGAGATCAGATCGGTCATCTCGTCGCAACATCCTGCCACGGCCCGGGCTCACCGTCCCGTCGGCGAAGACCGCCTCTCCGCCGAGAATCGTCGCCACCACCCTGCCTCGCAGCCTCATACCCTCGTAGGGGGTGGTCTTGTGACGGTGCTCGAGGTCCTTGCCCCTGACCTCGACGACGCCGTCGGGATCCCAGACGACCAGGTCGGCATCCTTCCCGATCTCTATCGAGCCCTTGCGTGCGTCGAGACCGGCGAGTCGAGCAGGCTCCAGGGCCAGCCACCGGGTGAGGCGGGCCAGGCTCACCCCCCTGGGGGCAGCCCCGGACCAGGTGGCAGGAAGACGGAGCTGTAGCGAGCCGATCCCGCCCCACGCCTTCCCGAAGTCCCCCTCTCCAAGATGCTTGACCTCGGCCGGGGCCGGGGAGTGATCGGAGACGACCATGTTCAGCACTCCCTCTTCCAGTCCCTGCCACAGCGCCTCCCGATGCTCGGCGGCACGTATCGGAGGGGCACATTTGAACGGTGTCGCCCCCGAGTCGATCTCCTCGGCGCAGAAGGTGAGGTAGTGGGGACAGGTCTCCCCACTCAACCGACCGGGAGCGGTGCCAAGGGCGGCGACGGCCTCCTTCGAGGAGAGGTGGAGAACGTGCATCCTCGCCCCCGAGACCCGAGCCAACCCGGCAACAACTTCCACCGCCGCTGCCTCGGCCTCGACTGGGCGGGTCGACAAATAGGCCGTGTACTGGGTCGGGTCTCCTTCGATCGGGAGGATCCGGGCCGGGTCCTCGGCGTGGACGAGGACGGGCACTTCGTGTTGTCTCAGCGTGGGGAGCGCGGCTCCAAGCCGGTCGACGCTCATAGGAGGGAACTCGGGGACGCCGGAGTCGACCAGGAAGATCTTGAAGCCGCAGACGCCTTCGGCCACGAGCGGGCCGACCTCGGGCTCGGAGCCGGGGATCAGCCCGGCCCAGAAGGCGACGTCGACGGTGAGCTTGCCCACCGCCGCAGCCCTCTTCTCGGCAAGGGCCTCGCTGCTCACCGTGGGTGGGACCGAGTTGAGCGGCATGTCGACGATCGTGGTCGTCCCCCCGGCCGCCGCCGCCCTGGTAGCCGTGCCGAAGCCTTCCCACTCGGTCCGGCCAGGCTCGTTCACGTGGACGTGGGAATCGACGAGACCGGGCATGATCACCAGGTCCCCGAAGTCGAGGTCGGCGGCCCGGTCGTCCACTGCATGGACGATCCCCTCCTCCATCGAGATCGACGCCGGGCGCACCTCCTCCCCGACCACCACCCGATTGCTGCGCACGACCGCCATGGCGAGAAGGTACCCGCCACCAGGGGGAGCGGGCCGGCGCCTGATCAGGGTTGTCCAGGTCTTCGTGGGTATGCGCCCCCAATTAGCATCGGGCACATGAGCGACCTGGTAAGCCGGCACAAGGACGTGATCGCGCCGGTGATCGGCTTCGACACCGAGATCCACGCGGTCAAAGGTGAGGGGATCTGGATAACGGACGCAGACGGGCGGCGTTATGCCGACTTCGCCTGCGGGATCGCCGTGACCAATCTGGGGCACGGTCATCCCGCAGTGGTGGCGGCCGCCCACGCTCAGATCGACAGGCTGGTCCATTCCGGCGCCGTCGTCCGATACGACGCCGTCGTCGAGGCGGCGGAACGGCTCCGCGAGATCACACCGCCCGGAATCGAGAAGTTCGCCTTCGCCAACGGCGGCGCCGAGGCGGTGGAGGCGTCGGTCAAACTGGCCAAGTACGTGACCGGCCGTCAGGGTGTGACGGTGTTCCGCGGCTCCTTTCACGGGCGCACGATGGGCGCGGTGAGCTACACCACGTCCAACGCCAGATACCGGGATGGCTATCACCCCATGCTGGGCTCGGTGTTCGTCGCCCCGTTTCCGCACCCCTACCGCTGGGGGATGAGCGAGGACGAGGCGACCGACCACTCCCTCGAGGAGTTGCGACTCGTGTTCAAGCACGTGGTGTCCCCCCAGAACATTGCGTGCTTCCTGGTGGAGCCGGTACAGGGCGAGGGGGGGTACTACCCGGCCCCAGCCCGATTCCTATCCGAGCTGCGGCGCCTCGGCGACGAGCACGGCATCAAGCTGGTGTACGACGAGGTGCAGACCGGGTTCGGACGCACCGCGGAGTGGTTCGCCTCCGACCATTTCGATGCCAAGCCGGACATCCTGGCGATGGGCAAGGGCATCGCCAACGGATTTCCCCTCTCCGCCTATGGGGCCTCGCGGGAGATGATCGACGCCTGGCCCAGGGGAGCCCACGGCACGACCTTCGGGGGCAACCCGGTGGCCGTCGCGGCTTCGGTAGCGGTGATGGAGACCCTCGATGGACTGCTCCCGCACGCCCGTGACCTGTCCAAGCATGCCTTCGATTTGCTCGGCGACGTGGCAGAGCGCCATCCGACGGTCGGCGATCTACGTGGACTGGGGTTGATGATCGGCCTGGAGCTGGTGACCGACCCAGAGAGCAGAACACCTGATGGCGAGGCCTTCGACTATCTCAAGGCCTTCGTGCAGGAGCGGGACCTGATCATCATCGCGTGCGGGCCCGACCACAACGTGATCCGGTTCGTCCCCCCTCTGATCACCACCACCGACGAGCTGGAGTGGGCCGTAGACCTGGTGGACCAGGGACTGACCAACTGGGAAAAGTCCCGCGCTTCCTAGGAATGCGGTCTACCCGCCCACCACCGGAACCCGCTCCATGGCGGCGGCGATGCGCTCCGCCGGGTACTCGTAGTCGACGAGGCTGTCGCCCAGGTACTCCTGATATGCGGACATGTCGAAGTGGCCGTGGCCGGACAGGTTGAACACGATCACCTTCTCCTCGCCCGACTCCTTGGCCTGCTCCGCCTCCTTCATCGCAGAAGCCACTGCGTGGGTTGGCTCGGGACCGGGGATGATCCCCTCGGTGCGGGCGAACTGGACCGCCTTCTCGAACGTCTCGTTCTGATGCAGGGACTCGGCTTCGATGATCCCCTCCTCCTTGAGCAGGGAGACCAGAGGAGCCATCCCGTGATAACGCAGCCCGCCGGCGTGGATCGGATCTGGGACGAAATCGTGTCCCAAGGTGTGCATCTTGACCAGCGGGGTCATCCCCACGGTGTCACCGAAGTCGAACTGATAGCTGCCCCGGGTCAACGAGGGCGCTGCCGCCGGCTCCACCGCCCGAATCACCGGATCCATCTTCCCGGCCAGCTTCTCCCTCACGAAGGGAAAGCTGAACCCGGCGAAGTTCGAGCCGCCACCGGTGCAGCCGATGATCACGTCCGGGGTCTCCTCGACGAGGGCGAGCTGCTTCAACGCCTCCTCGCCGATCACGGTCTGATGCATCAAGACATGATTGAGGACGGAGCCGAGCGAGTACTTGGTGTCCTCGTTGGTCGCCGCCACCTCCACCGCCTCGGAGATGGCGATCCCCAGGCTTCCCGAGGTATCAGGATCGGCCTCAATGATCTTTCGCCCGGCCTCGGTGCGATCCGACGGCGAGGAGTAGACCGACGCTCCCCAGGTCTCGATCATCGCCTTGCGGTAGGGCTTCTGGTCGTAGGAGGCCCTGACCATGTACACCTCGCACTCGAGCCCGAAGAGGGCGCAGGCGAAGGAGAGGGCCGAGCCCCACTGACCGGCTCCGGTCTCGGTCGACAGCTTCCTCACCCCGGCCTTGGCGTTGTAGTAGGCCTGGGCGACGGCGGTGTTCGGCTTGTGCGAACCGGCCGGGCTGACGCCCTCGTACTTGTAGTAGATACGGGCCGGCCCGCCGATCAGCTTCTCCAGGTTGTGCGCCCGGTACATCGGGGTCGGCCTCCACATCCGGTAGACCTCCCTGACCTCCTCGGGTATCTCGATGAACCGCTCGCTGCTCACCTCCTGGAGGATGAGGTCCATCGGGAAGAGCGGGGCGAGGTCGTCGGGCCCAACCGGCTCGTGGGTGCCCGGGTGCAGCACCGGAGGCGGAGGCACAGGCAGATCCGGGACGATGTTGTACCAGTGGGTGGGAAGCTCGGTCTCCGCCAGGGTGATCTTGGTAACCATCGGCTGGACGCTACACATTCTTCGAGCTGCGGTAGCTTTGGCCCGGCCCGACTCGGGAAGGATCGAATGACCACTCATCGCCTCCTCAATCGCCGCATGGCGATCGCCGAGATGGGCAAGGCCGGTCTCGCCGTCGTCGTCTTCGGCACCGCCGCCTGCTCGGATCCTGCCGGCACCGGCACGACCTCCACGACCGCAGGAGCCGCTGCCTCGACGACCGCCCCTCCGTCGCCGACCACGACCGGCAGCGCCACCTCGACCTCAGAGCAGGCTGGGACTACCACGGCTCCGACCGGCACCGCATTCCAACGGGTGAACCTCGATTTCGTGTCCGCCTACATCCTGTTCCGGGGCGGGGAGGCGGCGCTGGTCGACACCGGTGTCGAGGGAAGCGCCGATGCCATCGACGCCGCCTTGGGCGAAGCCGGCCTGACCTGGGGGGAGGTGGGGCACGTGATCCTCACCCACAAGCACCCTGATCACGTGGGCAGCATCGATGCGGTGATGGAGAGGGCCTCCGGGGCGAGCCTCTACGCGGGCGAAGCCGACATCCCAGAGATCGCCTCGACCGTCGCCCCCCAGTCCGTGGGGGACGGCGACCGGGTATTCGATCTCGAAGTCATCGCCAGCCCGGGGCACACGCCGGGGCACATCTGCGTGCTGGACGCCTCGGCCGGGATCCTGGTCGCCGGCGATGCCATGGTCGGCGCCGATGGCGGCGTCGGTGGCCCCGACCCGTCGTTTGCCGAGGACATGGGCCTTGCCCTCGACTCGGTGCGCAAGCTGGCCGGGTTCTCCTACGAGGTGGCGCTCTTCGGCCATGGCGAGCCGGTCCTGGAGGGAGCCTCCGCCGCCGTGTCGGCCCTGGCCGAGGGCTGACCGGGCCGGCGGTCGCCACCGGCCCTACGATCCGGCAATGGATGAACTGGGCGAACTGACGGTCGGCCTGGTCATCGTCGTATCTCTATTCGGCATCGTCCTACCCGTCCTCCCCGGGCTCGCCCTCGAGGTGCTCGTCATCCTCATCTGGGCCGTCCTCAAGGGGTCCCCGCTGGCGTGGGGGGTGGCCATCGCCGCCATCGGGATCGCCGCCATCGGGACCTACGTCAAGTACGCCATCCCGAAGCGAAAGCTCAACGAGGTCGGTATCCCAAACCGCACCCTTCTCTTCGCCACCGCCGCCGCCATCGTCGGTGTGTTCGCCATCCCCGGGATCGGGGCGCCGATCGGGTTCGTGGCGACGATCTATCTCAGGGAGCGTTCCAGGGTGGGTCGCCAGCGGGCGTGGCCCTCCACCAAGAGCAGCCTTGGGGCGGTCGCCACCTCGATCGGTATCGAGCTCGCCGCCGGGTTGGTCATCGCCGCCATCTGGTTCCTGGCGGTGATCCTCGACTAGTGCTCCGGCTCGTGAGCTCCTTGCGTGTGGCGGCGTGCTGCGGGAGCATTGCGAGTCGGTGGACTAGTCCTCCTCGGCCGTCGACGCCTTGGCTGCGATCTCGGTGACCACCGCCTCGTTGGCCAATGTGGTCACGTCGCCGAGCTGACGGTTCTCGGAGATGTCCTGGAGCAGCCTTCGCATGATCTTGCCCGACCTGGTCTTGGGAAGGTCGTCGGTGAACACGATCGACTTGGGCTTGGCGATTGGGCCGAGAGTGTGGGCAACGTGGTCGCGTAGCTCGTCGAGAAGGTCCTCGTCGCCGACCACGTCGATGCGCAACGTCACGAAAGCGGCTATCGCCTGCCCGGTCAGGTCGTCCTTGCGCCCGACTACTGCCGCCTCTGCCACGGCGACATGGGAGACCAGGGCCGACTCGACCTCGGTGGTCGAGATGTTGTGCCCGGAGACCAGCATGATGTCGTCGACCCGGCCCAGCAGCCAGTAGTACCCCTCCGCGTCGCGTTTGGCTCCGT
>Ga0214468_1000016_pt1 | contig 55322 bp, 37 predicted proteins | sample RVTome_9_FD_187334 | JGI IMG/M metagenome (GOLD analysis project Ga0214468, IMG submission 187334) | Soil microbial communities from uranium-contaminated site in the Upper Colorado River Basin, Wyoming, United States - RVT155D38 HiSeq ...
AGGAGGTGTTCCGCGGGCTCCCGAGGATACCAGGAGGTCCGAGCGCCCCCGCGACGCCGGGCGCCCCGCTGATACGATCGGGGGCCGGCCGCACGGTCCGGCCACACGGTCCGGCCACACGGTCCGCGCCGGCCGTGCGGCGCGCGACGCCTTCGTCCGACCTCGCCGTATCTCGATGCCGTACCGACCCCCGAATCCGTCCCCTCGGCTCCCGGTCCGCCCGCCGGCCTGGGTGTGGACGGCTCTCTGGGTCCTGGCGGCGCTCCTGCCCGCCGCGCCGGCCCTCGGCGGCGGACGTGCCGAGAGGCCGGTCCCGGCGACCGAGGACGCGGCGGAGCGCGCCGGCGGACCGGTGGACGCGCCCGCGGGGGCGACCGAGGACGCGACGGCTCGCGGCGCCTCCCCGCCGGCGGCCCGGGCCGGCCGCAACACGCCGTCCGGGCCGATCTTCGAGGAGCTCGACGGCTCCGGCTTTTCCTTCCACCACTTCAACGGCATGTCGGGCCGCTTCTACATGGCGGAGATCAACGGCGGCGGCGGCGGTCTCGTCGACTACGACCGCGACGGCGACCTCGACCTCTACCTGGTGCAGGGCGCGATGCTCGGCGACCAGCCGATCTCCGAGGCGACCTTCCCGCCGCGCGAGCCGCTGCCGCTCGTCGACCGGCTGTTCCGCAACGACCTCGAGGTGCGGCCGGACGGCACGCGCGTGCTCCGCTTCACCGACGTCACCGAGGAGAGCGGCATCCGGGCGACCGGCTACGGTTTCGGCGTCGCGTCCGGCGACATCGACAACGACGGCTGGCCCGACCTGTACGTCACCCAGCTCGGCCCGAACCTGCTGCTGCGCAACGACGGCGACGGCACCTTCACCGACGTCTCGGCCCGCTCCGGCGCCGACGACCCGCGCTGGAGCATGGCCGCCTCGTTCGCCGACTACGACGCTGACGGCCGGCTCGACCTGCTGGTCGGCAACTACCTCGACTTCCGGCTCGAGGACAACAAGGTCTGCCGCACCGCCTCGGGGGCGCGCGACTACTGCGGTCCGTCCGCCTACCCCGGGGTCACCGACCGGCTCCTCCGGAACCGCGGCGACGGGACCTTCGAGGACGTGACGGTGGCGGCCGGCCTCGGCGGCGACCTGACGAAGACCCTCGGCGTCGTCGCCTCCGACCTCGACCTGGACGGCCGGCTCGACTTCTACGTCGCCAGCGACCTGACCCCGAACCGGATGTGGATCCAGGGGGCGGACGGCAAGTTCCACGACGAGGCGCTGTTCGCCGGCTCGGCGGTCAACGCGGAGGGGAAGGCGGAGGCCAGCATGGGGGTGGACGCCGGCGACTTCGACAACGACGGCGACCCGGATCTGTTCATGACCCACCTGGTCGGCGAGACGAACACCCTGTTCGTCAACGACGGCGACGGGATGTTCGAGGACCGCAGCGCCGACAGCGGGCTCGGGGTGCCGAGCTGGGGCCACACCGCCTGGGGCGCCGCCTGGTTCGACTACGACAACGACGGCTGGCTCGACACGATGGTCGGCAACGGCGCGGTGCGGGTGATCGAGGCGCTCGCCGACGCCGGCGACCCGTTCCCCTTCCACGAGACGAACCAGCTCTTCCGCAACCTCGGGACGCCGGCCGGCCGGCCGCGCTTCGAGGAGGTCACCGCCGCGGCGGGGCCGGCCTTCGAGCGCTCGGAGGTCAGCCGCGCGCTCGCCTTCGGCGACCTCGACAACGACGGCGACACGGACGTGCTGCTGGTCAACAACGGCGGTCCGGCGCGGATCCTGATCAACCGCGTCGGCCAGGACCGTCACTGGCTCGGCCTGCGGCTCGTCGGCCCCGGCGGGCGCGACGCGCTCGGGGCGCGGGTCGCGGTGCTGCGCCCGGGCCTGCCGACCCTGTGGCGGTGGGCGCGGAGCGACGCCAGCTTCGGCGCCGCGAACGACCCGCGGGTCCTCGTCGGGCTCGGCGACCGGGCGGCGCCGGTGACGGTGCGGGTCACCTGGCCCGGCGGCGCGACGGAGGAGTGGACCGGCCTCGCGGTCGACCGCTACACGACGCTCGCCGCCGGGAGCGGCGAGCCGGTCGGCGAGGAGGAGCGATGAGGCCGCGGCCGGCGGCCGGCGGGGGCCGGCGGGGAGGCCGAGCGAGGCTCCCGGCTCCCCGCGCCCTGCTGCTGCTGGCCGTTCTCCTCGGACCGGCGGGTCCGTCCGCCACGGCTGCCCAGGAGGACGCGCCGCCGGCGCCGGCGGCGCCCGGCGCGGAGACCGCCGGCGACGGCATCCCGCGCCCCGAGCTCGGCGCGATGGAGGACGCCCCGCGGCGGCGGATCGAGGCGCTCCAGGCCGCGCTCGAGCGGCTCCAGGCCGACCCCGCGGCGAGCGACGCGGAGCTCGCCGAGGCGTTCGGGGAGCTCGGCCGGCACTTCCAGGCCTTCGAGCTCGCCGACGCCGCCGAGGAGGCGTACGAGCGGGCCCACGAGCTGTCCCCCGACGACGTGCGCTGGACCTACTTCCTCGCCCTCGTCCAGCACGCCGAAGGCGACCTCGAGACAGCGGTCGGCAACTACCGGGCGAGCCTGTCCGACCCCCGCAACCGGCTGCCGACCCTGATCCACCTCGGCGACGCGCTGCTCGCCCTCGACCGGGTCGACGAGGCGGAGGACGCCTACCGGCGGGCGCTCGAGCTCGACCCGGAGAGCGCCGCCGCGCACTACGGCCTCGGCCGGGCCGCGGCCTCTGCCGACCGGCCGGCCGAGGCGGTCGAGCGGTTCGAGCGGGTGCTCGCGCTGCAGCCCGACGCCTCGGTCGTCCACTACCTGCTCGGCCAGGCGTACCGCAAGACCGGCGACCTCGAGCGCGCCCGGCGCGAGCTGGCGCTGCGCGGCGACCGCGCGGTGGTCTTCCCCGACCCGCTCGGCGCCGAGGTCACCCGGCTGGCGAAGGGGACCGCCTTCCAGACGGTCCTCGAGATGGCGCGCGCGGCCGAGCGGGTGCCCGACGAGGAGTTCCTCGGCTTCGTCCTCTCGCAGTTCGGCGACGTCGAGGGGACGATCGAGGAGCTCCGGCGCGGCATCGACGCCCAGGCGGCCGGCGACGAGGCCCCCCCGCTCGAGGTGGCGCGCGTGCGCTACGTGCTCGCCGGCCTGCTGGTCGACGCGGGACGGGACGACGAGGCGATCGCCGAGCTCCGCCGGGCGCTCGAGCTCGCCCCGGGTCTGATCGACGCGAGGATCAAGCTCGGCAACGCCCTGGCGCGGAGCGGCGACTACGAGGCCGCCGTGGCGGCCTTCGACGAGGTGCTCGCGCGCGCCCCCCACGACCGTTCCGCCCTGCTCAAGCGGGCCGCGGCCCAAAGCGAGCTCGAGCGCTGGGCCGAGGCCCGCGCCGACCTCGAGCGTCTGGTCGCCGCCGACCCGTCGTCGAGCGAGGCACAGGTGCGGCTCGCCGCCGTTCTCGAGGAGCTCGGCGAGCCCGCCGCCGCCGAGGCCCGCTACCGGGAAGCGGCCGGGCTCGACCTCAGCCTGCGCGAGCGCGTCACCGTCCACGCCCGGCTCGCCGCCCTGCTCGCGCAGCGGGGCGCCGCCGAGGACGCCCTCGCCGAGTACGCCCGGGCGCTCGAGGCCGACGGGACGGCGGTGCCGGCGCTGCGCGGCCAGGCGATGCTCCTCGGCCGGCTCGGCCGGTTCGCCGAGGCCGCCGACGCCTTCGCCACCCTGGTCGAGGTGGTGCCCGACGAGGTGGCGCCGCGGCTCGCCGAGGTGACGGCGCTGATCCTCGCCGGCCGGCACGGCGAGGCGCGCGAGCGGCTGGAGGCCGGGCTCCTCCGCTTCCCCGAGAGCCTCGACCTCAAGGACGTCCTGGCGCGCCACCTCGCCGCCTCCCCCGACCGCTCGGTCCGCGACGGCGAGCGCGCCCTGGAGCTCGCCGAGGAGGTCTTCGCGGCGGTGCCGACGCCGGAGAGCGTGGAGACCCTGGCGATGGCCCACGCCGAGGCGGGCCGGTTCGCGGAGGCGGTGCGCTGGCAGAGCGAGCTGATCGAGCGGCTCGGAGAGGACGGGGGGGAGCTGCCGCCCGGGGCGTTGGAGCGGCTGCGCGCCAACCTCGCCCTCTACGAGCGCGGCGAGCCCTGCTGCGCCGGCTAGCGCGGAGGGCACGCCATCTCGGGCGGTCCTCACTCTTCACTCCCTCGACGTACTTAAAGTACGCCTCGGTCGTTCATCGCTCCGGGTCGCCCGATCTGGCGCACCCTCCACGCTAGTGGTCTGAGTCACCCATCCCTTTCCTTCCGTTGCGGCGGCGTGGGGTCGGATACCAGGCGCCGCGACGCAGGCGATGCCGTAGCATCGTTGAGGAGCGGCAACGCCGTAGACGGCCCCACGCCGCCGCAACCCGAAGGGCGCAGGGGGGTTGCGGGCGTCTCCGGCGTTGCTCGTCGTTGACGATGCTACGGCATCGACTCCTCCTCGCGCCTTGGATCCACTCCGCAAGACCCCTGCGCGGAAGGCAAGGGATGGGTGACTCAGACCACTAGCGCGCGGGGTGCTGAGCTCGGAGACCGTGGTCCGGGGGGGGCGGGCTCAGCCCCCGGGGAGCTGGGCCGGGGGGGCCGGCGGCGGCGACGCGAGGACGATCTCCGTCGGGTCGGGGGCGCGCCACGGCTCCTTGCGGAGGAACGACAGCAGGTGCTTGCGCAGGCTCTCCGCCTGCGCCCGGTCGCCTTCGGCCTCGGCCTCGCGGACCAGCTTGCGCTGCAGCGCGACCGCCCGCTCGAAGTCGCCGGCCTCGGCGTAGGCCATCGCCAGGGTCTCCCCGGTCGCCGGGATCTTGACCACCTCGTAGACCGCGGTGGCGATCTCGACCGCGAGCTCGCCGTCGCGCACGCCGTCCTCCGGTGCGGTGGCGAGCAGGCGGGCGAGGACGTTGGCGATCTGGCCGTCGCGCGGGTTCTCGTGCAGGCCCCGCTCGAGCGCCCGGCGCGCCTCGGCGTACTCGCGTTGCAGCAGGAAGGCGGTCGCCCGCCCGCGGTGCGCCTCGGCGTTCTTCGGGTCCTCGGCGACGACGCGGCCGAACTCCTCGCTCGCCTCCGGGTAGCGGCCGATCCAGGCGAGGACGTTGGCCAGCTCGAACCGCACGCGCGTGGCGCCGGGGTCGGCGGCGAGGGCCTCGCGGTAGGCGGCGACCGCGGCGTCCTGGCGCCCGGCGCGGAGCGCCTCGCGCGCCCGCTCGACCGCGCCGCCCGTCTGCGCGGCGGCGAGCCGGGCGGCGGCGCGGCCGGCGGCTCCCTGCGCCGCGGCGGGCTCTGCCGCGGCCGGCGGTGCGGGGCCGGCGGCGGCCGGGAGGGCGAGGACGGCGGCGAGGAGGGGGAGGAGTCGGCGCACGGGGGGTCTCGGCATGGCGTCGGGGGCGGAAGGAAGGTCGGTCGTCGGAGGTGTCGCGCTCCGGTCCAACGGGCGGGCGGCGAGGCGAAATTCCGCGGCGGCGTGGCAGCGCGGGCGGGGCGGCGCCGGCGGCCGGCCGGCGCGGCGCCGGGCGGCCTGCCCCGGACCGGTCGGCTCAGCCGCCGACCGCGAACACCTCGTCCGGCGAGCCGGCCCGCCACGGCTGGCCGCTGCGGTAGCGCTCGAGCCGGTCGCCGGCGAGCCCGCCGCCGCCCCCCGCCGACGCGACCCCGCTCTGCAGCCGCTCGGCCTCGTCGTAGAAGCCGGCCTCGGCGTAGGCCATCGCCAGGGTCTCGGCCGCCTGCGGGTCGGCGCCCGCCTCGTACACCCGGCGGGCGACCGCCAGCGCGCGCCGGCCGTCCCGCACCCGCGGGTCGGGGGCGATGGCGAGCAGCCGGGCGAAGACCTGGGCGAGCGCCCGGTCGCGGGGCATCTCGCGGAGGTCGGCGTCGAGGCGCTCCCGCGCCTCGGTCCAGCGGCCCATCAGCATCAGAGCGGTGGCGCGCCCGCGCCGTGCCGGGCCGTGGAAGGGCGCCTCCTCGACGACCCGATCGAACTCCTCGATCGCCTCGGCGAGCCGGCCGCGGTGGCCGAGGATCGAGGCGAGCTGGTAGCGCGCATCGGTCAGGCCAGGGTCGGCAACGAGGGCGCGGCGGTACGCCGCCTCGGCCCCGCCGAGGTCGCCGGCGCGCAGCAGCCGGCCGCCCTCCCGCGCGGCGAGCTCGGCCCGCTCGCCCCCGCTCGCCAGCCGGGCGGCCGCGGCCCGCTCGCGCGCGGCGCCCGCCGCGTCGCCGGCGAACTCGAGCGCCTCGGCGTAGCGCTGGCGGACCTCCGGGTCCTCCGGCGCTGCGGCGGCGGCGCGCTCGAGGTCGGCGAGCCCCGCCTGCGTCCGCCCGAGGTTGAGCCGTGCGCTGCCGCGGCGCACCAGCGTCGGCGCGTGGTCGGCCTGGAGCTCGAGGAGGCGGTCGTAGTGGCCGATCGCCTCCGCGAAGCGCCCCCGGCGGGCGAGCGCGTTGGCCAGCTTCATCCGGGTGTCGGCGCGGTCCGGGTCGAGCGCCAGGCCGGCCCGGAAGTGCTCGATCCCCTCGTCCTCGCGACCGGTGAGGACGAGCAGGCCGCCGAGGATGCGGTGGACCTCCGAGCGCTCGAGCCGGTCGCGTTCCTCGTCGCCCGACGTACCGCGCTCGAGCGCGGTCTCGAGCTGCTCGATCGCCCCGTCGACGTCGCCCAGCTTCTGCAGGCTGAACCCGAGCGCCTTGCGGGTGGTGAAGTCGTCCGGGTCGATCTCCACCGCCTCCCGGTACGCCTCGGCGGCGATGTCGAAGCGCTCCTCGGCGAAGGCCTGGGCGCCGCGCACGCGGTAGATCTCGGCGCTCCGGCCGAGCTCCATCGTGCGGGCGAGGAGCGGGTCGACGAAGAGCACCGGCGCGTCGCCCCCGCGGTCGAGCTCGGCCTCGGCTCGGGCGAGGTCGCCGAGCCGGCGGTAGGCGAGGCCGAGGGCGTGCCGCACGCTGCTCGCCGAGGGCTGGGCTTCCAGCACGCGCTCGAACAGCTCGACCGCACGCGCCGCGTCGCCCTCCGCCGCCGCCACCCGGCCGAGCCCCTCGAGGCCGGCGGCGTTGCCCGGCTCGACCTCGAGGACCCGCTCGAACGCCTCGCGGGCGGCGTCGACCTCGCCCCGCTCGAGGCGCACCCGGCCGAGCCGGACCAGGCTCGGCAGATCGCCGGGGGCCAGGGCGACCGCCGCCTCGAGCACCTCCTGTGCCTCGTCGAGCCGGCCCTGGATCTCGAACAGGTAGCCGAGCAGGTACGGCCAGCGGGCGTCCTCGGGCGCCAGGCTGCGGGCGTTGGTGACGGCGGCCTCGGCGGCGTCGAGGAAGCTGTAGGTGACGTGGACCAGGCCGAGCTCGCCGTAGGCCTCGGCGAGCTCGCCGTCCGGGGTGGCGGGGTCGGCGGCGAGGCGCTCGACCGCCGCCCGGGCGCCGGTCACCTGCTCGCGGACGGCCGCCTCGGCGCTCGCCAGGTCGGGCTCGGGGACGGCGACGAGCTCGGGCCGGGCCGCGCCGCCCCCCGCGCCGCACCCGCCGGCCCCGAGGGCGAGGACGGTGGCGAGCGCGACGAAGCGAGGTGCACCGGACGCCCGCCGGCCGCCCGCGCGCTCCGGCCCGCGGCCGAGCAGCGGGCGGGTCACGGCGAGCCCTCCCGCTCCGCGCTGCCGCTCCCCTGGGGCAGGGTCGTGTAGCGGCGGAGGGGCGGCGCCGCGAAGGTCTCGACGGAGCCGTCCGGCCAGACGACCCGCAGACCGCGGACGCGCTCCGCGGACGCCTCGTCCCCGAGGCCGAAGAGGACTCGCGGGTCGTTCGCCGAGGCGAAGCTGCCGTCGGTGTGGACCCGCCGGACGAGAGTCGGCAGCCCCTCGCGGAGGAGCTCGACCCGGGCCCCGAGCAGGTCGCGCCCCGACGGCCCGACGAGGCGCAGCCCGACCCACGGCGCCCGCGCGCCGGCCTGGTTGATCAGCAGCCGCGCCGGGCCGCTGTTGGCGACCAGCAGGACGTCGGTGTCGCCGTCGTCGTCGACGTCCCCGAAGGCGGCGCCGCGCGAGACCTCGGAGAGGGCGAAGACCTCGCCCGCGCGCGCGGTGACCTCCTCGAACCGGCCGCCGCCGAGGTTGCGGAAGAGCTGGTTCGGCTGGTGGAGCGGGAACGGGTCGCCGGCCCGCGCGAGGGCCTCGATCTTTTTCACCGCGCCGTTGGCGATCAGCAGGTCGGGGTCGCCGTCGTTGTCGTAGTCGAGCCAGGCGGTCCCGAAGGAGGTGTAGGGCCGGCTCGGCGGCCCGAGGCCGGAGACGGTCGTCGCGTCGTCGAAGACGCCGCGGCCGTCGTTCGCGTAGAGGGTGTTCGTCTCGCCGGTCAGGTGGGTCATGAACAGGTCGAGGTCGCCGTCACCGTCGTAGTCGGCCGCGTCGACCCCCATGCTCGCCTCGGCCTTGCCGGCCGCGTTCACCGCCGTGCCGGCGAGCAGCGCCGACTCGCGGAAGGTCCCGTCGCGCCGGTTGATCCACAGGAAGTTCGGCTGGCTGTCGTTGGCGACGTAAAGGTCGGGCCAGCGGTCGCCGTCGAAGTCGGCGGCGACGACGCCGAGCGCCGCGCCGCGCGCCTCGGCGAGCCCGGCGCGCCGGGTGACGTCCTCGAAGGTGCCGTCCCCGCGGTTGCGGAGCAGACGGTCGGTGTGCGACTCGAAAGCGCCGGGGCCGCAGTAGTCCTGGGCGCCGGTGAAGTCGCGGCAGATCGTCCGCTCGACGAGGCTCTCGGCGATGTAGTTGCCGACGTAGAGGTCGAGCCGGCCGTCGCGGTCGTAGTCGAAGAAGACGGCCGGCACGCTCCAGCGCTCCTCGGCGGTGCCGCTCGCCGCCGTGACGTCCTCGAAGGTGCCGTCGCCGCGGTTCCGCCACAGACGGTTCGGCCCGAAGTTCGTCACATAGAGGTCGGTCCAGCCGTCGTCGTCGTAATCGCCGGCCGCCACCCCCATCCCGTAGCCGTCGGCCCGCTCGCCGAACCCGCTCGCCACGGTGACGTCGGTGAACCGCAGGGCGGACGGCGGGCCGCCGTCGAGGTCGTTGCGGAACAGGCGGTCGGCGAGCGTCGTCCCGGCGCGCGGCGGGAAGGTCGCGCGCGCGAGGCCGGCGCCGGGCTCGAGCATCTCGCCCTGGACCAGGAAGGCGTCGAGGTCGCCGTCGCCGTCGTAGTCGAAGAGCGCGGCGCCGGAGCCGGTGACCTCGGCCATGTAGTACTGCCCCGACATGCCGTTGAACTGGACGAAGTCGAGCCCGGCCTCGGCCGCCCGGTCGACGAAGAGAGATTCCGCGCCCAGGGGTGCGGCGGCGCCGGAGGGCGCGGCGGAGCCCTCGTCCGCGGAGGGCGGCCCGGCGGAGGGTGCGCCGCAGGCCGCGAGCAGGAGGACGAGGGGGAGGGCGGATCGGAGTCGAACGGCGACGCGGTCCACGCGCGGGAAGCTATCACGAGGCGTGTCGGGGCGGGAAGTCGATCCAATCCTCTGGATTTTGGTCCAGCAGAGCGGATCGGCGCGCTCGCGCGGCCTGCCATGGAGCGGCAGGACAGGACGGAAAGCTCTTTGTTTGCATAGGTTTGCGCTGCTCACCTCGGAGACGGGAGAGTGGCCCTCCTCTTGCAATCTCCTCTGGCGGTCCTAGAATGCAACACTACGTCTGCAGCATCGACTTTCGAGGATCGTCCGGGGTGTGCCGGGCGCTCAACATCAACGCTTGCGTCCCGTGCCGGGGTCCGCAATGCAATCAGAGGAAGGAGACTCGATGAGAAGCGGCTTTCTCAAGTGGGTGACCGCGCTCTCCGTCGGCCTGTTGACGGTCGCGTTGTTCGCGCCGTCGGCCGACGCGCAGATTCCACGCGGCACTCTCAGCGGTCAGGTCCAGGCCGAGGACGGCAGCGCCCTGCCCGGCGTCACCGTGACCGCGAGCTCGCCGGCCCTCCAGGGGACGCGGGTCACGGTCACCGATGGCAACGGGTTCTACACCCTGCGCAGCCTGCCTCCGGGCGACTACGAGGTCACCTACGAGCTCGAGGGCTTCCAGACGAAGGCCCAGCGGGTGAAGATCTCCGCCGCCCAGGACTCGGTCAACGACGTCCAGCTCGGGCTCGCGGCGGTCGCCGAGGAGATCGTCGTCACCGGCGAGACCTCTGCGGTCTCGGAGACGAGCGCCGGTTCGTCGACGTACACCGCCGAGGAGATCGGCAAACTGGCGATCGGTCGCGACCCGAACGAGGCGGTGGCGCTCGCTCCGGGCGTCCACAACACCGGCGTGTCGACAGCCCCGTCGATCCAGGGCGCGATGTCCTTCGAGAACCTGTTCATGATCAACGGGGTCGCGATCGAGGACAACATCCGCGGCACCCCGCTGCCCTTGTTCATCGAGGACGCCATCGAGGAGACGACGGTCTCCACCTCCGGGATCTCGGCCGAGTACGGCCGCTTCACCGGCGGCGTCGTCAACGTGATCACGAAGTCCGGCGGCAACGAGCTCTCCGGCTCGTTCCGGACGAGCTTCGCGAACGACGACTGGGTCTCCGAGACGCCGCTGACCACTTCCGAGCGGACCGACGAGATCACCGAGGTCTTCGAGGCCACCCTCGGTGGCTACCTGTGGAGGGACCACCTGTGGTTCTTCGGCTCCGGCCGTGACCGCGAGATCGAGGAGACCGCGTTCACCACCACGCCGACCTCGATCGGCTTCCCGCGGACCGACGCGGAGCAGCGGTTCGAGGGCAAGCTCACGCTGTCGCCGACGGCGAGCCACACGCTGGTCGGCTCGTACCTCGACTACCAGCGGGAGCAAACGGGCGCGACGTTCGGCGCGGTGCTCGACCTGCGGAGCCTGAACGTCCGGGAAGACCCGCAGGAGTACCTGGTCGGCAACTACACCGGCATCCTCACCCCGTCGCTGTTCGTCGAGGCGCAGTACGCCGAGCGCGACTTCATCATCGGCAAGGGTCTCGGCGGCCCGCCGGACCTGATCGACGGGACGATGGTCCGCGACCGCCCGACCGCCAAGCAGTTCTGGGCTTCGCTCTTCTGCGGTAGCTGCGAGGACGAGATCCGCAACTCGGAGCAGAAGCTCGCGAAGGCGTCGTACTTCCTGAGCACCGAGTCGCTCGGGTCGCACGACCTCGCGGTCGGCTACGACGCGTTCGACGACATCCGCTTCTCGGTGAACCACCAGACGGGGAGCGACTTCCAGGTGTGGGCCGAGCGGACGGTGCTCGGCAACGACAACACCATCTACCCGGTGTTCCAGACGACGGCGACCTGGCTCGTCTGGTGGCCGCCGGTCGGGCTGGACATCGCCCGTCCGACGAACTTCGAGACGGCCGGCTACTACGTCAACGACAGGTGGCAGCTCAACGACCGCTGGAGCTTCAACCTCGGCGTGCGCTACGACGAGAACGAGGGGCGGAACTCGAGCGGCGACCTGGTGGCCGACGACAGCAAGCTCAGCCCCAGGCTCGGGCTGTCCTGGGACACCCAGGGCGACGGCGACCTGGTCGTCAACGCGAGCTACGGGACGTACGTCGCGAAGATCGCCAACAGCGGCAACGTCGCGGACGCCACGTCGACGGGCGGCGCGCTCGCCGGCTTCGGCTGGGGCTACGCCGGTCCGCCGGTCAACCTCGACTGCCAGCCGAGCGGCGCGAACTGCGTGACGACCGACGTCGCGCTGCAGACGATGTTCGACTGGTACCTGGCGAACGGCGGGGTGCTGGACATCAATGACGACCTCAGCGGGCTGACGAACATGCCGCTGATCTTCGCCTGCATCCCGGGTGTCTCGCAGGTCGTCCGCGAGACCTTCGACTCGCCGTCGACCGACGAGATCGCGATCGGCGCCACGAAGCGGCTCGGCAACCGCGGCCTGCTGCGCGCGGACATCGTCCACCGCGAGTGGGAGGACTTCTACGCCGATCTCACGACGCTGGAGACGGGCAGCACCGTCGTCGGCGGCGTGCCGACCGACATCACCTTCAAGGGGAACTACGACTCCGGCCTCGAGCGGGAGTACATCGGTCTGAACCTCCTGGCCCGGTACCGGCTCGGCGACCGGTTGACGCTCTCCGGCAACTACACGCTCTCGGAGCTCGAGGGCAACGTGGTCGGCGAGACGTCGGGCTCCGGCCCGGTGTCGGCCGGACCGCAGCAGTACCCGGAGTACACCGAGGCGAGCTGGAACTTCCCGGTCGGCCGTCTCAACGCCGACCAGACGCACAAGCTCAGGGTCTGGGGGATCTACGACCTGATCGACAGCGAGCGCCACACGATGTCGGTGAGCCTGCTGCAGAACTTCTGGTCGGGCCAGCCGTACGGCGCAAACGCGGCGATCCTGATGGACACGGCCACGCTCGACGACCTGTTCGGTTTCCCGCCGATCGTCAACAACCCGGGGTACGCGGACCCGCCGGACACCGTGGGCTACTGGTTCACCGACCGCGACGCGTTCGAGACGGACGACATCACTCGGACCGACCTGGCGTTGAACTACTCGTTCAACTTCAACCTGTTCGGGAAGCGGATCGAGACGTTCCTCCAGCCGGAGGTGCTCAACGTGTTCGACGAGCAGGGGGTCGCCAACCTCAACCTCGTCGAGACGAGCGTCGTCACCGCGGCGGACACGACCACGCTGCAGCCGTTCAACCCCTTCACCACGACGCCGGTCGAAGGCGTCCACTGGCGGAAGGACCCCGACTTCGGCGAGCCGACGTCGGAGAACGCCTTCCAGACCCCGAGGACCTATCGGTTCTCGGTGGGCTTCCGCTTCTAGCGGTCCGGTAGCACAGCAGTCCGTAGGTTCGGCCCCCGGCTTCGGCCGGGGGCTTTTCTTTGTCGGGGATGCCCCGTCGCCTGTCGCCGCGGAACGCGGGCTCAGGGGGGCGGTGCGGCGGCGGCCAGGTTCTCGGCGGCGTCGGCGTAGCCGGGCCGGAGGGCGAGGGCGCGCCGGAAGTGGCGGATCGCCGGCTCGCGAAGGCCCGAGCGCAGCAGCACGACGCCCAGGTTGTTGTGCGCCTCGGCGAAGTCCGGGCGCAGCTCGACGGCACGCTCCAGCTCCCGCCGCGCGCCGTCGAGGTCGCCCGCGGCCGCCATCGCCAGGCCCAGGTCGTTCCTGGTCTCGGCGGAGTCGGCGCCGAGCTCGACGGCTTCGCGCAGGGCGCCCGCCGCCTCCTCGGCCCGGCCGACCCGGAGGAGGGCCGCCCCGAGCCCCCGGCGAGCGGCGGGGTCGTCGGGCGCCGCGGCGATCGACGTCCGGTAGGCCTCGGCCGCCTCGGCCGACCGGCCGCTCGCGGCCAGGGCGTCCCCAAGGTGACGGGCCGTGCGCGCGTCGCCTGGGTGGTGCTCGAGGGCTTGCCGGTAGTGGGGCACCGCCTCCTCGAACCGGCCGGCGGTCATCAGGACGTCGCCGAGCCGCACCGAGACCGCAGCCGCCTCCGAGACCTCCGGCGCGACCTCGCCGAGCGCCCTGCGCAGGTAGAACGCCGCCGTGTCGTACCGCTCCTCCTCGACGAAGCGCTCGGCGATCGTCGTCGAGCGAAGCGCTTGGGGCTCGGTGAGCCACCGTCCTTCGGCCGGAGTGGAGAGGGCGCGCCGCTCCAAGGGCGGGAGGTCGAGGCCGGCGACGTCCGCCAGCAGCCGGTCGGGATCGACCGGGCCTCGGTAGATCGCGGCGAGCCGCCCGGCACCGTCGAGGAGGAAGCTCGTCGGCACCGGCAGCGCGAGGTGATACGAGAAGAGACGGTCGTGGAGGACCTGCAGGACGTCGAGGAGGTCGGCGTGCGCCATCCCGGCGGCGAACGGCACGGCGAGCCGCTCGAGCATCGCCCGGGCCTCGGCCGGGCCGGTCCTCGCGCCGTCGTCGAGGCCGTCGACGCTCAGGGCGAGGACGCGGAGGCCGGCGTCTGCGAGCCGCACCCGGGCGGCGGTCAGGTCCCCGAGCTCGCGGACGCACGGGGCGCACCACGAGGCCCAGAGGTTGAGCAGGACGGGGCGGCCGTCGCCGGCCGCGACCGGCTCCGCCGTCCCTTCGAAGGTCCGGTAGGCGAGCGGCGGGACGGCCGGACGGCCGGTGAGCACGACCCGCGGGGGGGTCTCGGGCGCCGGGGCGGTGAGCGGCTCGGGCGCCAGGCGCAGCGCGGGCCGCTCGGGCGGCGCCCAGCGTCGCGGCTCGGCCTCGCCCTGCACCAGGACATAGCGGTTGCCGGCCTCGATCCCCGTGAGGGTCTGCCGGCCGCCGCCGGGCCAGGTGACCGTGACGCTACCGCTTCGTGGACCGTCGGCGCGGTGCATGCCGAGGCCGAAGTGGAGCCACGCGCTCGACTGGGAGAGGAAGCCGCTGCCCGCGCGCCGCTCGGCGATCCGGCTGCCGGCACCGGCGAGGCCGGGGCCGAGCTCGACCCGCGCGCCGACCGCGTCCCGGTTCGCCGCGGTGCCGACGAGCCGGAAGGCGACGAACGGGGCGCCCGCACCGATCTCGTTACGCATCAGGCGCAGGCGCGGCGCGGTGCGGTTCGCCAGCCACAGGTCGAGGTCGCCGTCGAGGTCCCAGTCGATGACCGCGGCGGCGCGCCCGTCGTCGGGGAAGGCGAGACCGCTGACCGCCGAGACGTCGGCGAAGCGGCCGTCCCCGAGGTTCAGGAAGGCCATGTTCGGCTCGCGGCCGCTGAAGCTACGGCCCCGCTCGGCGAGCCGGAAGGTCTGCCGGAAGGCCTCGAGGTAGTCGGCGGCCTCGCCGGCCGGGACCGCCTCGGTGGGTGAGCGCGACACGACCTGTCGCCAGAAGAAGCTTCACAAGTCGCTGGTGTCCTCGGCGGTGAGGAAGCCGTTGGCGACGAACAGGTCGTCGCGGCCGTCGTTGTCGAAGTCGCTGAAGACCGAGCTCCACGCCCACCGGCCCATCGCCACGCCGGCGGTCGTCGTCGCGTCCTCGAACGTCCCGTCGCCGCGGTTGAGGTAGAGGCTGTTGCCGCGCGCGAAGCGGCGGAAGTCCCCTTTTTCGGCGGCCGAGGCGGCCGGCTGGAACCGCTCCTGTGTCGTGATCCGGTTCCCCGCCGAGGAGAACATGTTGCCGACGTACAGGTCGAGCCGGCCGTCGTGGTCGACGTCCGCCCAGTCGACCGACATCCCCGACGCCGCGTCCTCGACGCCCGCCTCGCGCGCGACGTTGACGAAGCGGCCGCCGTCGTTGCGGTACAGGCAGTTGCGCCCGAAGTCGTTGGCGACGTAGAGGTCGGGATCGCCGTCGTCGTCGTAGTCCGCCCACGCCGCGGCGAAGCTCCACCGGCGGTTGTCGGCGTCGAGGCCGGTCTCGGCGGTCGCGTCGGTGAAGCGCCAGTCGCCGTCGTTGCGCAGCAGGTGGTTCGGCGCTCCGTTCTCGGCGTCGTGGTAGGGGATCGGGTGGGGCACGTCGACCGTCTCCTCGACCGGGTCGCCGCGCACCGGGCTGTAGCGGGTGGCGTAGAGGTCGAGGTCGCCGTCGAGGTCGTAGTCGGCGGCGGCGAGCGAGTAGGCATAGGTCGTCTCGGTGGCCACCTGGCGGACGGCGAACCGGCCTGTGCCGTCGTTCTCCATCAGGATCAGGCCGGCCGCGGTGGCGACCGCGAGGTCGGGGTCGCCGTCGTCGTCGAGGTCCGCGAAAAGCGGGCCGTGGCTACGGTCGAGCCAGTCCGTGCCCGAGCTCCGCGACGCGTCGCGCACCGTGCCGTCGGGCTCCTGCAGGAGCAGCAGGTTCGGCAGCCCGCCCCCCTGGGCGAGGTAGACGTCCTCGAGCCCGTCGCCGTCGACGTCGGCGACGGCGAGCCCGGAGTGCCCCATCAGGTCGGTGCCGAGGCTCGCCTCGAGGGCGGTCAGCCAGTACGTCGTGCCGCGCAGGAGCTGTGTCTCGAACGCCTCGACGCCGGAGAGGACGCTCACCGTGCAATCGGTGAACAGAGTCGGGCTCGTTCCACCGCGGAAGGTCGCCCTCTCCCACTCGGAGGCGGCGACGCTCACCAGGCGCGGCGGGCGGTCCCCGCCGCCCGGCGTCCAGCGGGTGGTCCACACCGCGTGCTCCTCGCCGCTCTCGACAGCGCCGTAGCGCTTCAGCCAGACGAGGACCCTCCCGGCGACGCTCCCGTCTTCGACGGAGATGCCGACCAGCTTGAGCTTCGCCTTCCGGTGGTCGCCGCCGACAGCGTCGGCGAACTGGCGGAGCGCCCGCGCGAGCCCCTCGGTGCCCCGCTCCGCGACGGCGGCGGGGATCTCGCCGCGTACGACCTCGAGCCCGCGGCCGGCGAACACGCGCCGCGGGGGGTGCTGGGGGACGAGCGCGGTCGTCGTCGCCTCGGGCTCGACGAGCGGCTCGAGGTCGGCCGCCGTGATCGCGTCGCGTTCGAGCAGGTCGCCCAGGGCGTGGAGCTGCGAGCCGACCGCCGTGCTCAACGCCTCGGTGCTCCATCCGTCGGTCCGCGGGTCGTCGACGCGTGGGACCTCGACGGCGGCGCCCGTCTCGGGCGACGCGGCGGCGCCGGCCGCGGCGAGGAGCGCGAAGAGGAGGACGGCCGAGGCGGGGCGGCCGATCATCGCTCCGCGGGGGTCGATGGAGAGGGGGGCGGGACCTCGACCGCGCGGACGTAGAAGCCGCCGTCGAGGCGCCGGCTGCGGACCGCCGGGTCGTCGACGTCGAGCTGGATCAGGTACCTGCCGGGCGCCGGGTCCGCCCACGTATGCGACCAGACGGAGAACCCCCCGTCCGCCGCCGCCGTCGGACGGCTGACCGGCGTCCAGGCGTCCGTCGGCCGGAACCGGATGCGGAGCTTGCCGGCGGCGGCCACGCTGTCGTCTCCCCAGAGCACGCCGAGGACACGATACACCGTACCCCCGGGGCTCCGCCAGCGCTCGACCCGCACCGGCAGGGCCGCCGTGTCGACCGTGGCCGGCGCGTACGTGCGCGCCCGCTCGTGGACCGCCCCCTGGTGGGTGCGGATCGCGAACTCGCGCATCTGGGCGGTCGCCGGCTCGTCGTCGCCGACGACCTCGATGCGGTCGACCCACTTGACCCAGCAGCAGCCGTACCAGCCGGGGACCGCGAGGCGGACCGGCGCGCCGTGGACCGGGGCGAGCGGCCGCCCGTCGAGGGCGGTCGCCAGGAAGGCGCCCGAGGACGCGAGCTCGCCGAGGCGGAAGATCCAGCTACAGCCCGGCTCCGAAGTGGTCGAGGGCCGCGCGTGGGCGTCGGTCCCCGAGACGCGGACGCCGGCGGCGCCGGCGAGCGGCCCGGCCGCGGCGACGAGCGGTGCGAGCGGCACACCGGCCCAGCGCCCGGCGCTGAGCAGCCCGAAGCGCGCCCAGCGCCCGTTGCCGGCGCACTCGACGACGTGGACGCCCCGGTCCTCGCTCTCGGCGGCGAGGGTCTCCACGGCGAGGTCGGCGGGCCGCTCGACCCGCCCGTCGAGGCGGAGGGTCCGCCGCTCGGCCGGGTCGTAGCCGGCCGGCACCCCGGTACGGACGAAGAACGACCCCGGCGCGGTCACCGGGTCCTCCGCCGTGAGCTGCGAGAGGTCGCTGTAGAGGCGGGCGTCGAGGCCGTCGTAGAGCAGGCGGCCGAGCGGCTCGTCCGGCTCGAGGAGGAACGGCAGGGTCCCGGCGAGCTCTCCCGGCGGGCGCCCGGCCGGGCCGGCGGCGGCGAGGAGGCGGCGCACGTCGCCGGTGGCGAGCAGGGCGGCGGCGGCGAGCGAGCCGCGGAGCAGGTCGCGGCGGGTGACGGTCACGACGCGGCGCGCTCCGCGAGCCAGCGGTGGGTCGAGACGACGTGCGGGAGGTCCGGGTCGGCGTCCGACCAGACCTCGAGCAGGCGGCGCATCGCCTCGGCGGCCTTCGCCTCGTCCCCCTCGGAGACCCAGGTGTTGGCGATCCCGAACCAGGCGTGCCCGCTCTGCGGCCGGACCTCGAGCTCGCGGCGGTAGGTCGCCCGGGCGTCCTCCCAGCGCTGGGCGCGCATCTGCGCCTCGGCGAGGCTCTCGAGCACCGGACGGGCGTAGTGCGGCGGCTCCCAGTAGCCGAGCCGCTCCTCGGCCGCGACGGCGCGCTCGAGCTGGTCGATCGCCTCGTCGTGCAGGCCGCGGACGCTGAAGATCGTGCCGCCGAGCTCGAGCTCCTGGATCTCGAGGATCCGCCGCGAGGCGTCGTAGTACCAGTCGGAGCCGAGCTCGGCGTCCTCGCCGGCGAGCCGGCGGTTGAGCTCGACGAGTTGCTGGAAGAGGGCCACCGCGGCCTCGACCTCGCCGCGGCGCGCCAGGCTCATGCCGCGCGCGTAGAGCAGCATCCCGCGGTGGTAGTCGCCGGCCCGCCCCTCGGCGAAGGGCTCGAGGGCCAGCACCTCCTCGAGGCTCACCGCGGCCCGGTCGAAGGCGGCGTAGCGCAGGTAGAGCCGCGCCGGGGAGGTCTGCCCGCCGTAGAGCACGAAGCCGGCGCCGACCGACTCCTTGCGGTCGGGCGGCACGGTGAGCGCCTGGACCTCGCGCGCCCACTCGAGTCCCTCGTCGAGCCGCCCGCTCTCCGCCGCGTTGGCGACGAGGTAGTCGAGGTTGTGGACGTAGTTCCAGTGGTCGATCGGGCTCACGTCGTAGCGCTCGAGGTAGGCGCGGTCGAAGGCGTGCGCGACGAGGAACGACCGCCGCGCCTTCGCGTGCTCGCCGAGCTTGAAGTAGACGTGCCCCGGCATGTGGAGGATGTGCCCCGAGCCGGGCGCCAGCTCCGGCAGCCGCTCCGCCGCGGCGAGCGCCGGCGTCGGGTCCCGGTCGTACTCGTGGGCGTGGACCCAGTAGTGGTTGACGCCGACGCTGTCCGGGTGGGCGGCGAGGAGCGGCCGCAGGATCTCCTTGGCCCGCGCGATGGCGGTGCGCGGGCCGCCGGTGCGCGCCTCGGCCTCGGTGAGGTAGCCGCCGGTCTCGGTGAGCAGGAACTTGGCGAGGAAGAGCTTCGCCTCGAGGTCGTCCGGGTAGGCGGCGGCGAGCGCCTCCATCTCGCGGATGAAGGCGGTCCGCCCCGCCTGGCCGGGTAGCTCGTTGAGGCGGGCGAGCGCCTGCACGTAGCGGCGCTCGCGGTCGCTCGCCTTCGGGGCCAGCTCGACGGCGCGGGCGAGCGCCTCACGGCGCTCCGCGAGGTGCTCCGCCTGGTTGTAGTTGAGCGACAGGAACAGGCCCCAGTAGGGCATCGCCGCCTCGGGGTCGGCGGCGATCGCCGTCTTGAAGGCGCGGTAGGCTTCGTAGTCCCAGAAACAGTGGAGCAGGTTGATCCCCTGGTCGAAGAACGCCTGTGCGGTCTCGGAGTCGGTGGCGATCGACAGGTGGCCGGTGCCGATCCCGGAGAGCCGCGGCGCCGGCAGCGGCGGCTCGCCCCGGAAGGCGCCGTGGCCGGCGTGCTGGGCGGCGGCGGGCAGGGCGCACGCGGCGAGGGCGAGGGCGCCGACGGAGCGGAGCGCGGCGCGGAGCGCGGCGGATCGGCGGACGGAGGGGAACGGCATACGGAGACTCCGGAGCTCAGCCCGTGGGCCGGGGGCCCGCGCCGGCGCGGGCGCGGAGGTCGTCGAGAAGGTCGTCGGACACCGGCTCGCCGGCGCGGCGGGCGGCCTCGAGGTGGGTGAGCGCCCGGTCCGCCATGCCGCGCGCGGCGTAGACCGTGCCCAGAGCGTACCGGAAGCGGCCGGTGGCTGGCGCCAGGTCGACCGAGCGTTCGAGGGCGGCGAGCGCCTCGTCGTCGCGGCCGGCGCCGCTCAGGGCGACCCCGAGGTTGAACCAGGTCTCGGCGGCGGCCGGCGCCAGCTCGGTCGCTCGCCGGAGGTGCTCGAGGGCGGGCCCGGTGCGGCCTAGGCGGCTCATCAGGATGCCCAGGTTGGTGTGCGCGTCGCGGTGGGCGGGGTCGAGGGCGAGCGCCCGCCGGTAGGCCGCCTCGGCGCCCTCGGCCGATCCGCGCCGCGCGCGGACCGCGCCGAGCGCGAACCACAGGTCCGCGTCGCCGGGGGATGCCTGGACCGCCCGCTCGAGCTCGTCGAGGCCGGCGGCCGCGGCCCGGCGCGGCGGGCCGCTGCCCGCGGGCTCGGCGGGCCCGTCTCCCGGGGGACCCGCCGCGAGGAGCGTCTCGAGGTTGTGCCGCGCCTCGGGGTAGGCCGGCCGGATGCGGAGCGCCTCGCGGAGCTCGGCGACCGCCTCGTCGGTCCTCCCCAGCCGGGCCAGGGTCACCCCGCGGTTGAAGTGCACTCTCTCCCACGCCGGCGCCAGCTCGAGGGCACGGTCGAGCGCCGCCAGCGACCGCTCCGGGCGCCCGGTGCGCTGGTAGAGGACGCCGAGGTTGAGGAACAGGTCCGGCTCGTCGACGAGCACCTCGGCCGCGCGCTCGAGCGGCGCCTCGGCCTCCTCGAGCTTGCCGGCCCAGCCGAGGACCTTCGCCAGGTTCAGGTCCCTCCGGGCGTAGGTCTCGCGGTCGAAGCCGGCGACGACCCGCCGGTAGATCGCCTGGCGCGCGGCGGGGGTCCACGAAGGGCCGGGATGGGCGACCGACCCGGCGACGAGGTGGTCGAGCAGCCGCTCGGCGAGCCGGCTGTGCCAGGGGACGTCGGGGTGGACGTGGTCGAGCAGGTACTCGTCGCCGAGGATCGGGTGGCCGAGCCGGCGCCGGCTGTCGGCCTCGAGCAGGGCCGGGAAGTCGACGAGCGGCACGCCGCGCTCGGCGGCGACCCGGCGGATCGCGCGGCGGATCGGCTCCGGGGCGCGCAGCGGCGCGACGTCCTCGTCCTTGGCGCGGACGAAGGCGTCCTTCGCGGCCGCGATCTCGCCGGCGGCGAGGAGCGCGCGGCCGAGCTGGTAATGGGTCTCGGCATAGCGCGGATCGATGGCGAGGGCGGCGCGCAGCGGCTCGAGGGCCTCACCCGGCCGGCCGGCCGCGACGAGCGCCTCGCCGCGGGCGACGAGCTCGTCGCAGCGCGCGGCGTCGGCGGCGGGCAAGCCGCCGGCGTGCTGCGAGCGGAACGGCGAGAAGTCCTTCAGGTTCGCCACCGGGTCGACGAAGACGACCTCGGCGCCATGGTCGCGGGCGATCTCGACGATCCGCCCGAGGTTGTGCTCGAAGTGCTCGAAGATCGCCCGCGCCTGGCGGTCGTCGCGGTGGAACTGCTCGATCCCGGTCCAGCCGTCGAGCTTGGTGGCCACCTCCGGGGCGAGGGTCGTCTGCGGCGCGGCGTCCCGGGGCGCGCCGGCTCCGGCTCCGCCTGCATCGCCCGGGCCTCTCAGGGCCCGCCGGGCGAGGGCGGCGAAGCGGAAGCGGGACAGCCACATCCGCCCCCGCTCGAGCGGCGAGCCCGGCTCGCGCAGCTCCCCGTACGTGCGGTCCTCGAGGAACTCGTTGTGACCGGTGTAGACGACGAACAGGTCGGGCTCGTACCGCACGAGCTCCCGCATCAAGAGCGCGACGCGGTAGCTCGCGTAGGAGACGCCGCCTGCGTTGACCACCTCCCACGAGCGCGACGGGTCCGCGGCCCGCAGGTAGCGCTCGAGCCAGGCGGCGAAGGCGGCCTCGGCGCCGTAGGGGCGGCCGGCGGTCGTCGAGCCGCCGAGGGCGAAGATGCGGTAGCCGTCCGCCGGCTTGTCGGCGGCGAAGCGCTGCGTGTCGAAGAAGCCGAGCTTCTCGGGCCGCGTCTCGTAGACCCGCGTGCCGTCGGGGAGCGTCTTCGGGGCGAAGAGATCGCTCCCCGGCGCGAACCCGACGTACGGGTCGTCGTACAGCTCCGCCTCGCCGACGTCGAGCGCCCGCAGGGCGACCTCGACGACGGCCAGGGCGGCGACCGGCAGCAGCAGGCCGAGGGCGACGAGGAGGAGCCGATGGCGCGCGGACGGACGGAGCGCCGGCCGGTCCTCGGGCGAGGCGACCCCCGCCGTCGGGGCCAGCCGCCGCCCGGGCGGAGCCGTCCGCCGGTCGGGCGGAGCCGTCCTCCGACGCCCCTCGCCGGGGCCGCGTTGCCGTCGCTTGCCGCTCATCCCGTCCCCATAACACGTCCGCCGGGGGCCGCGTTCCAGCCGCCGGTCCCGCCGAGCGGGCTGCTATCCTGCCACCCCCATGCCCCGCATCACCCGCGTGACCACCAAGACCGGCGACCGCGGCGAGACCGGCCTCGCCACCGGCCGGCGGGTGGGCAAGGACGACCCGCGGATCGATGCCCTCGGCACCGTCGACGAGCTCTCGTCGGTCCTCGGCATCGCGGTCGCGGGCGAGGCGTCCGGCGAGCTCTCCGCCGACCTCGGCGCGGCGCTGCGCGCGGTCCAGAACGACCTGTTCCACCTCGGCGCCGAGCTGGCGACGCCGGCCGGCGAGGAGGGCGCGCGGCCGGGACCGCGGGTCGAGGCCCGCCACGTCGAGCGGCTCGAGGCGGCCCAAGACGGGCTCGCCGGCGAGCTCGAGCCGTTGGCCAACTTCGAGCTGCCCGGCGGCTCGCCCGGGGCGGCGCGGCTGCAGCTCGCCCGCGCGGTCTGCCGGCGGGCCGAGCGGCGGGTCGTGGCGCTCGCCCGCCGCGAGGAGGTCTCGCCGGAGGCGCTGCGCTACCTCAACCGCCTGTCCGACCTGCTGTTCACCATGGCGCGGGTCGAGAACGCCCGCCGCGGGGTCCGCCAGCCGATCTGGGACAGCCGGGCCTAGCAGCCCGTGGTGAAAGTCCGCGGGGTCGCGTTGCGGTCCCCGCGGGGTCGGATGCAAGGCGTCGGCGCGTAGGCGATGCGTCGCCATCGTCGAGCGCCGACAACGCCGCAGGCGGCCCCGCGCGGACCGCAACCCGAAGGGCGCAGGGGGGTTACGGCGCATCTGCGGCGTCGCTCGTCGTCGACGATGTCACCGCATCGCCTCCTCCTCGCTCCTGGCATCTGCACCGTAAGCCCCCTGCGCGCGACCCCGCGGACTTTCACCACGGGCTGCTAGCCCCGGCCGGGTTTGCCAAGCCGGGGCAGTTCCTCTCAGTCCGCCGCCGGCTCGGCGTAGCGGGCGAAGCCGCGCAGCGGGGCGGCGAGGTCGCCGAGCAGAGACTCGAGCTCGTCGGCGAGCTGGTCCTGGGCTCTCTGGAGCTGGGCGAGACGGCCGGCGATCCCGTCGTCCCGCCGCCACGCGACGACGCTCTCGGGCGGGGCGAGCTCCGGCGGGCTCCAGCCTGGCGTCATCTCGGCGTGGACTCGGGCGAAGGCGGCCATCGCCTCCCACGGGTAGAGCTTTGCGTAGCGCTCGCCGACCGCCGGCACCCGGTCGGCGTGGGCGGCGGCGTAGAGGGCGAGGGTGGGGTAGGGGATGCCGGTGTGCTCGTGGACCTGCTGGAGGGTGTACAGCGGCCGCGCCGGGCGCGACGGGGGAGGCACCGGCTCGTTCCCGGAGCGGGCGAGGACCTCGACGACCTCGTCCTCGTCGCCCGCGGTCTCGGCGGCGAGCCCGGCGGTCGGGTCTTCGCCGACGGCGCCGACGCCGCGGCGGGTCTCCGCGCCGCGGGTCTCCCCGGCCCACGCCTCGCGCGCCACGGCGCCGGAGCCGCGCGGGGCGGAAGGGGTGGAAGGGGTCAGGGGAGACCGGACCGGCGGGGCCGCCGAGGTCGCGGCCGGCGGCGAGGTGCCGTGCGTCGCACCGTTGGTGGCGGCGGTCTCGCCGGCGGCGGCTCTGGCGGTCTCTCCCCCCGCCGTCCTGCTAGCCGCGCCACGGTCCGCGCCGGCGGCGGTCTCGACCCCGGCCGTGCCGGTGGCCACGCCACGGTCCGCGCCCGCGTTCTCGACCCCGGCCGTTCCGGGTGCGTGGCCCCAGGCCGAAGCGCCGTTCGCGGTCCGCTCCCGCGCGTCGCGCTCGGGCTGGCGGGTGCGCCTCTGGGCGGTGAGGCTCATCAGCCGCCGCCCGCCGAGCGCGGCGGCGCCCGACGCTTCCCGCTCGCGGTGGAGATCGCGGAACACCGCCAGCGCCTCCGCCGGGTAGCGCCGGGTCTCCCCGAGCACGATCGAGGGGACGCGGTCGCCGTGGCGGCGCCGGTAGCGGTCGAGCTCGGCGAGCGGGATGCCGGTCGCCTCGGCTACCTCGGAGAGGGTGTACAGGGTCGGGACGTCGCTGGGCGGACCTCCGGCTGCGCCGGCCGGGGCTGCAGGGTTCATGCTTCGGACACTCCTGAAAGAAAGGTTTCTTTTGAACGCTCGACGGCCCATGAGCGCGCGAAACGCGCCGGTGGGCTTTGCGGATTCACGTATGACCATAACACATCCGCCGTCGCACGGCGGTCGAATCGTCAGGTTTTCCATGGCCCGCTCCGACGATCGCTTCACCGCGACCCGCCGGCACCTACCCGTTCGGGCTTCGATACCCCTTCGGACTCCGAGGCTCCTCTGAGCGAGGGGCGGCGCCGTCGCCCTCGCGCTCGGCGAGGAGCTCGCGGACGTGGGGGGCGAGCTCGTACGCCGCGAGGACCTCCGCCGGCAGGTGGCGCGCGCCGGCGACCCGGCGCACGCACCCGGGAGCGCCGCAGCGGCAGGCGAACGGCTCGGCCATGTCCCACTCGGTCGCCGGGTAGAAGAAGGTCAGCGGCGAGCCGGCCCGCAGCGGGACCCGGGCGACCACCGTCCGCGCGGCGACGTCGACGTGGACGGTGGAGCGGCAGGAGTGGTCGAGGTAGGCGAAGGGGCCGAGATCGGTCAGGTGGAGGTCCCGGCCCACCTGGATCGTGTGCCGGTCGGCCGCCGGCACCTCGCGTCCGGTCAGGGGCGCGACGACCTCGCCGCGGCGGAGCGCGACGCGGCAGACCAGCCGCTCGCCGGTCGCCGAGGGGCGGAGCTCGAGCCGGCCGTCGGGGCTGAAGGCGGGGCGCCCGGCGGGCCGCTCGGCGCGGTCGGGCGCGGTGGCCGGCGAGGTCGGGGCGGGGGCGGACGGCACGTAGCGAGAGTCCAGAGCGCGGCTCAGCCGCCGAGCGCCTCGAGGGCGGCGAGCGCCGCCTCGGCGCCGCGCCGGGTCGCCGCGTCCCCGGCCCCGGCGGCGGCGCGCTCGAGCGCTGCCCGCGCCTCGTCCGGCCGGGCGCAGTCGGCCAGCGCGCGGCCGAGCGCCAGGTCGATCTCCGGCGCCGCACCGGCCGGCGCCGCGGCGCGGGCACGGCCCAGCGCGTCGGCCGCCGCGGCGCAGGAGCCGCGCTCGTGGAGGACCCGGCCGAGGGTGTCGAGGGCGAGGTGGGGGTCGGGGCCGCCGCGGGCGACGGCCGCACGGGCCAGCTCCTCGGCCTCGGCGAGGCGCTCGCCCTCCTCGTAGAGCAGCCAGGCGAGGTTGTTCGCCGCGTCGGCGCGGCCGGGGTCGAGGGCGAGGGCGCGGCGGTAGGCGTCCTCGGCGGCGGGCCTCCCGCCGGCGGCGGCCAGCGCGTTGCCGAGGTCGGTCCACAGGAGCGCCGAGCCGGGCTCGTCGGCGAGCAGCCGCCGGTAGAGCGGGACCGCCTCCGCCGGCCGTCCGGCGGCCTCCAGCGCCGCCGCGTAGCGCAGGGTGTTGGCGGCGGGCGAGGAGCGTGGGGGCCCGGGCCGCACGAGGATCGTCGCGTACCCCGCCGGGCGCCACGACGGCTCGAGCCGCTCGAAGGTCGTCCAGCGGGCGCGGCCGTCGCCGAACTGCACGCGCACGAGCTCCTTCGCCCGGTCCCAGCCGTCGGCGAGGACGTAGTGGTAGTAGTCGCCGGAGGCGCCGGGCGCGTCGAGCACCCGGAGCATCAGGATCGCGGCGCGGCCGGCCTCGATCTCCGCCTGCACCGTCTCCGGCGAGCCCGCGGCGAGCTCGGCGTCGTGGCCGCGGCGGCGGGCGGCCGCCAGCAGGTCGACCGAGAGCACCCCGCCGTTCTCGGCCTTGGGCAGGTTCGCGTCGAGGGCCTCGATCTCGACCGGGTCGCCGAGCCCGGCGAGTGCGCCGGCGAGGCTGCCGGCGCCGCAGCGCTCGAAGCCGAAGGTCAGCGCCGGCACGCCGGCGACGACCTCGGCCTCTGGCGACGCGGGCCGCGACCGGGGCGCGAGGGTCACGCACCCGGCCGCGGCCGAGGCGAGCAGCACGACCAGGGGCAGCCCGAAGGCTGAACGGCGGCGGATCACCTCAGGCGACGGCGATGATCAGCGCCGCCAAGGCGACGACGATGATGATCCACGCCCACATCGGGACGTAGACGCCGGCCGACTGCACCTGGTCGATCTGCCCGGCGAGCGAGTGGAGGTCCTGGGGCGAGAGCTCGGCGAGGCGCGTGTTCACCTCGTCGGGAGTCAGCCCCTGCTGGGCGAGGGCCTGCCGGACCTCCTCGTGCTCGAGGAAGCCCGAGACCGTGGCGAGGTCGGCCTCGCGCTGGGCCAGGCTCTGGTCGTCGGCGGTCTTCGACGGCGTCGGCAGGGCCTGGGCGGGAAGGGCGCCGACCAAGGCGACGATCGCCGCCAGTGCGAGCAGCGCCAAGCGCTGCCGTGGGTCGAGGTGATGTCGCATCGAGTTCCTCCTTTGGCCTCGTGGATCTGCGGGGTCCGCGAACGCGGCCCTCCGTTCTGAGCGGGAACGGTTTGCACGGTCCGTGCCCTCGGCGCCGGCGAGGTGCGGTGGGACCGTTAGAATGCGCGGGTGGCGGAGGACTTTCCCACCCTCGACGAGATCCGGGCCGCCCGCGAGCGACTGGGCGGCCGGGTGCGCACGACGCCGGTCTGGCGGTGGTCCGGCCGCGAGATCGCGGCGCTCGCCGGCCCCGACACCGAGGTCGTCCTCAAGCTCGAGCTGTTCCAGGTCACCGGCACCTTCAAGCCGCGCGGCGCGCTGCTCAACGCGCTGGCCCTGGCGCCGGGGGAGCTCGCGCGCGGGCTGACTGCGGTCTCGGCGGGGAACCACGCGATCGCGGTCGGCTTCGCCGCGCATCAGCTCGGCACCACCGCCAAGGTCGTCATGCCGCGGACGGCGAACCCGGCGCGGGTCGCGGCGAGCCGGGCGTGGGGCGCCGAGGTCGTCCTGGTCGACGACGTCCACGCCGCCTTCGCCGAGGTCGAGCGGATCCGCGACGAGGAGGGACGCACCTTCGTCCATCCGTTCGAGGGGCGGCGGACGACCCTGGGCACCGCCACGGTCGGGCTCGAGCTCGTCGCCCAGTGCACCGAGGGCGGAGGCGGAGCGCTCGACGCGGTCGTCGTGCCGATCGGCGGCGGCGGGCTCGCGGCGGGGGTCGCCAACGCGGTCAAGGAGTCCTGGCCGCGCTGCCGGGTGATCGGCGTCGAGCCGGCCGGCGCCGACACCATGCACCGCAGCTTCGCCGCCGGCAGCCCGCAGTCGATCGAGCGGGTGGACACGATCGCAGACAGCCTGGGCGCCCCCCACGCCGCGCCGTGGAGCTTCGAGCTCTGCCGCCGCTACCTCGACGAGCTGGTCCTGGTCGACGACGACGCCCTGCGCGCGGCGATGGCGCTTCTGTTCCGCGAGATGAAGCTCGCCGTCGAGCCCGCCGGGGCGGCCGCCACCGCGGCCCTCACCGGCCCGCTCCGCGAGGCCCTCCGCGGCCGCCGCGTCGGGCTCGTCGTCTGCGGCTCGAACACCGACCTCGCGACCTTCCACCGCGAGGCCGCGGCGGGCGAGCCGGCGCCGGCCGGAGCGGTGTAGGCTGACGGCATGCCGACGAGGTACACCGTCCCCGTCCTCCCCGTCCTCCTCCTGCTGTCGTGCGGCGCCTGCGGCTCGGACGCCTCGCGCGCCCCCGCCGAGACCGTAGCGCCCGCCCCCGCGGCCACCGAGCCGGACGACGGCGCGGCCGCCGCCGGCGAGATCGAGCTCGGAGTCGGCGAGAGCGGCACGGCCGGCGGCCTCGAGCTGACCCTGGTGTCCGTGTCGCAGGACTCGCGCTGTCCCACCGGCGTCGCCTGCGTCTGGGAGGGTGACGCGGTGGCGACGGTGCGGGCGCGGGCCGAGGGGGCCGACGAGACCTTCGAGCTCCACCTCAACACCGAGCCGCGCTCGACCGTGGTCGCGGGCCGCCGGGTCGCTTTTCGCGCGCTCGCCCCTCCCGCCGTCGAGGGGCGGGCGATCCCGGCAGACGCCTACCGCGCGACCTTCGGCGTCGAGGCCCTCTGAGGCCGGCTCGCGCCCGGCCGGCGAAACCCGGCCGCGGTAACCTACGTAGCTGATCCGACCCGGCCCGCCGCGCCCGCGCCGGCGCGCCGGCGGACCCGGCCGTCCGCCGCCCGCGGAAGCCGCCGCCCGCGTGGCGGGCGGCGTCCACGACGAACAGCCCGTCTCCGGAGGACCGATGAGAGACCGCCTCGCCCCGCTCGCCCTCGCCGTTCTGCTCGCCGTCGCCGCCGCCGGGAGCGCGGACGCCCAGACGAAGCTGCTCCGCTTCCCCGACGTCCACGGCGACCAGGTCGTCTTCACCTACGCCGGCGACCTGTGGATCGCCTCGACCGCGGGCGGCGCCGCCCGGCGGCTGACCGCGCACCCGGGGGTCGAGCTGTTCGCCAAGTTCTCGCCCGACGGGCGGTGGGTCGCCTTCACCGGGCAGTACGACGGCGACGAGCAGGTGTACGTGATGCCGGCGGCCGGCGGGGCGCCGCGGCAGCTCACCTTCTACCCGGCCCTCGGCCCGCTGCCGCCGCGCTGGGGCTACGACCACCTGGTCTACGGCTGGACTCCGGACGGCGAGAGCGTGCTCTTCCGGTCGCTGCGGCACGGCTGGGACGTCGGCGAGGGGCGGCTGTTCACCGTGCCGCGGGAGGGCGGGCTGCCCGAGCCGCTGGCGATGCCGGTGGCCGGCGCCGGCGACTACTCGCCGGACGGCACCAAGGTCGTCTACTCGCCGCTGTTCCGCGACTTCCGGAGCTGGAAGCGCTACGCCGGCGGCTGGGCGCAGGACCTGTGGATCTACGACCTCGCCTCGAACACGACGACGCAGGTGACCGACCACCCGCGCAGCGACCGCGACCCGATGTGGGTGGGCGAGCGGATCTACTTCGTGTCCGACCGCACCGGGACGCTCAACCTCTACGTCCACGACCCGGCGAGCGGCGAGACCTCCGCGGTCACCGACTCGACGGTGTGGGACGTCCGCTGGCCGGCCGCCGGGCCCGAGGGGCGGATCGTCTTCGAGCAGGACGGCGAGCTCCACCTCCACGACACGCGGAGCGGCGAGACGAGGACGCTGGCGATCAGCGTGCCCTCGGACCAGCTCGCCGCGCGCGCCTCCCGCCGCGAGGTCGCCGAGCTGGTCGAGGACTTCGCGCTCTCGCCCAAGGGGGAGCGGGCGCTGGTCGTCGCCCGCGGCGACGTCTTCAGCGTGCCGGCCGAGCACGGGCCGACCCGCAACCTGACCGCCTCCTCCGGGGCGCACGACAAGTGGGCGCGCTGGTCGCCGGACGGCTCGCGGGTGGCCTACGTCTCCGACGCCGACGGCGAGGACGAGATCTGGCTCGTCGAGCCCGGCGGCGGCGAGCCGGTGCAGCTCACCGACGGCGGCGACATGTACCGCTACGCGCCGGAGTGGGCGCCCGACGGCGAGCGGATCGCCTTCTCCGACAAGGCGGGGCGGCTGTGGGTGGTCGAGGTCGACAGCCGGCGCTCGCGGGTCGTCGCCGACGACCCGGTGGGTCTGCTCACCGACTTCTCGTGGTCGCCGGACGGCCGCCACCTGGCGATGAGCCTGGCCGAGGAGAGCGGCTTCAACTCGATCTGGATCTGGAGCGCCGGCGGCGGCGGCGACGGCGAGCTGCGCCGGGTCACCTCCGAGCTGTTCAACGAGTTCAATCCGGTCTGGGACCCGTCGGGCGACTACCTCTACTACCTCGCCGACCGCGAGTTCGCGCCGCAGATCGGCTCGTTCGAGTTCAACTACGTCGTCGACCGCGAGTCCTACCTCGTCGCCCACGCCCTGCGCGACGACGTCCCCCACCCGTTCCCGCCGCGCAGCGACGAAGTGGCGGTCGAGGAGGAGGGCGAGGGCGAGGAGGCCGAGGAGCCGGACCCGACCCGCCCCACTCCGAAGGAGCCGCCGACCACCCAGAGGCCGGGCGCCGGCCGCGCCGCGGCGGAGCCGGAGGAGGGCGAGGACGACGAGGAGGACGACGAAGCCGACGACGACGGGGCGAAGCGCCGGCCGGTCGTCCGCATCGACTGGGACGGGCTCGCCGAGCGCGCCGCCCGCGTGCCGGTCGAGGCCGACAACTACGGCGGGCTGTCGGCCAACGAGGGCCACCTGCTCTACGTCCGCGGCGGGCCGTTCTACTACGGCCGCCAGGGGGACGTCGAGCCGTCGCTGCGCATCTTCTCGCTCGAGGACCGCGAGGAGAAGGTGCTGGCGGAGAACATCCGCGGCTACGCGCTGTCGGGTGACGGATCGAAGGTGCTCGTGCGCCACGGCGGCGGCGGCGGGCTCCAGCTCTACGACGCCAAGCCGGGCGGCGAGGACTCGGCGAAGGAGGTCTCGACCTCGGGGCTCGTCGTCACCGTCGAGCCGCGCGCGGAGTGGGCGCAGATCTTCGACGAGGTGTGGCGCCGCTTCCGCGACTTCTTCTACGTCGAGAACATGCACGGCTACGACTGGCAGGGGCTGCGCGACCGCTACCGCCCGTGGCTCGAGCACGTCGCCCACCGCTCCGACCTCAACTACCTGATCTCGGAGATGGTCTCCGAGCTCAACGTCTCGCACGCCTACATCACCGGCGGCGACTACGAGATCCCCGACCGGCCGGAGGTGGCGCTGCCCGGCGCCCGCTTCTCCCTCGACGAGGCGAGCGGCCGCTACCGGTTCGACGAGGTCTTCCGCGGTCACCCCGAGGAGCCGAAGTACCGCGCGCCGCTCGGCGCCATCGGGGTCGACGTCGAGGAGGGCGACTACCTGCTGGCGATCGACGGCGAGGAGGTGCGCGCCGGCGTCAACCCGTACGAGCTGCTGCGCTTCAAGGCGGACCGGCCGGTCGCCCTGACGGTCAACGACCGGCCGACCATGGAGGGCTCGCGCGAGGTCACCTACGAGCCGGTCACCTCCGAGGACGACCTGATCTACCTCGACATGGTGCTCGCCAGGCGGGCGCGGGTCGAGGAGCTCTCCGGCGGCCGCGTCGGCTACCTCCACCTCCCGAACATGGGGTCGAGCGGCATCTACGAGTTCATCAAGTGGTTCTACCCCCAGATCCGCAAAGAGGGGCTGGTCGTCGACGTTCGCGGCAACGGCGGCGGCAACGTCTCGCAGATGCTCGTCGAGCGGCTGCGCCGGGACCTCTTGGCGGTCGGCTTCTCGCGCAACAGCGACCGGCCGACGACCTATCCCGGGACCGTCTTCCACGGCCACATGGCGGCGATCCTCAACGAGACCTCGGCCTCCGACGGCGACATCTTCCCGGCGATGTTCCAGAAGGCCGGCCTCGGCCCGCTCGTCGGCAAGCGGTCGTGGGGCGGGGTGATCGGGATCACCAACCGCGGCCCGCTCGTCGACGGCGGCGCGGTCAGCGTCCCGGAGTTCGGCTTCGCCTCGCCCGAGGGGGAGTGGGTCATCGAGGGCCGCGGCGTCGAGCCCGACATCGTCGTCGACAACGACCCCGCCGCGGTCCTCGCCGGCCGCGACCCCCAGCTCGAGCGCGCGGTCCGGGAGATCCTCGACCGCATCGAGTCCGACCCCAAGCGCCTCCCCGACCGCCCCGCCCCGCCGGTGCGGACGCAGTAGCGGGGCCGGCGGGCGGCGGGTCGTTACGCAAGTGAGAATCGGTTATCATCGAGCCGATGACCTCGCGGCCCGCCCTCTTCGTCCTCTGTGCCATCCTTCCGGCCTGCGTCTCGCCGACCCCCGACGGTCGTCCTGCGGGACGGCTGCACGTCGCGGTGACGATCGCGCCGCAGGCGTGGCTGGTGGAGGCGGTGGGGGGGGAGCGGGTGGAGGTGGCGACCCTGGTCGGGCCGGGGGAGAGCGCGGAGACGTACCAGCCGACGGACGCCGAGGTGAGCCGGGCGCTCGCCGCGCGGGTCTACTTCCGGATCGGGGCGCCGGCCGAGCTCGGCGGCTGGTTCGGGGCGCTCGAGCGGTCGGGCAGGGTGCGGGTCGTCGACCTGCGGCGCGGGCTCGCTCCGCTGCCGGCGGGCGTCGAGGCGCACGATCACGGCGACGGGCACGGCGCAGGGGCGGGCGGGGCCGGCGGCGACCCGCACGTCTGGCTGAGCCCGCGCCGCCTCGCGGTCCAGGCGCGGACGGTGGCCGCGGCGCTCGTCGAGCTCGACCCGGCGGGCCGGTCGCTCTACGCCGGGCGGCTGGCGCGGGTCGAGGCGCTGCTCGCCGAGCTGGACCGCGACCTCGCCGCCCGGCTCGCGCCGTACCGGGGCCGGGCCTTCGTCGTCTTCCATCCGTCGTGGGAGTACTTCGCGGCGGACTACGGGCTCGAGCAGGTGGCGGTCGAGCGGGAGGGGAAGGAGCCGACGGACGCGGAGCTGACCCGGGTGCTGGCCGCGGCGCGCCGGCTGGGGGTGCGGACGGTCTTCGTCCAGCCGCAGCTCCCCGGCCGGTCGGCGGCGGCGGTGGCGCGGGCGGTCGGCGCGCGCCTGGAGACCCTCGACCCGCTGGCGGCCGACGTGCCCGCGAACCTGCGCGCGGTCGCCGAGCGGCTGGCCCGGAGCTTCGAGGCGTGAGCGCGCCGGCGACCGCGCCGGCCGCCGGGCCGGTGATCCGCGTCTCCGGGGTGGGTTTCCGCTACCCGGGCGCTCCGGCCGACGCGCTCCACGGGGTGAGCTTCGAGGTCGGCCCCCGCGAGCTGGTCGGCGTCGTCGGCCCGAACGGCGGCGGCAAGACGACGCTGATGCGGCTGCTCCTCGGCCAGCTCGAGCCGCGCGAGGGCACGATCCGGGTGCTCGGCCGCCGGCCGGCGGACGCTGCCGAGAGGGTCGGCTACGTGCCGCAGCAGGCGAGCGTCGACCCGACGGTGCCGGCGACGGTGCTCGACCTGGTGCTCACCGGCCGGCTCGCCGCGTCGTCGTGGGGACCGTGGTACGGGCGGCGCGACCTGGCCGCGGCCCGCGAGGGGCTGGCGCGGACCGGCACCGCGGACCTCGAGGCCCGGCCGTGGGCGACGCTCTCGGGCGGCCAGCGGCAGCGGGTGCTGATCGCCCGCGCGCTCGCCTCCGACCCCGAGCTGCTGCTGCTCGACGAGCCGACGAGCGGGGTCGACCTCCACCGCGAGCAGGCGGTGCTCGAGCTGCTCCACCGGCTCAACGAGGAGATGGCGGTGGTCATGGTCAGCCACGACATCGCCCTGGTCTCGACCCACATGGACACGGCGCTCTGGGTCAACCGCGAGGCGGTCGCGCAGCCGGCGGAGGAGCTGACGGTCGCCGCGGTCGAGCGGCTGTTCCACGGCGACCGCTCGTGCCACCCGGTGGCGGCGGAGGCGGCCGGGTAGCGCGGCCGCGGGGACCGTCAGATGATCGACTTCTTCCGCGACGCGAGCGTCAACCCGTTCCTCGCCACCGGGCTCGCCGCCGGCCTGCTGGCCAGCGTCGCTTGCGGCGCGGTGGGGCCGTACGTGGTGACCCGGCGGCTCGTCTTCCTCGCCGGCGCGCTGGCCCACGTCGCGGTCGGCGGAGTCGGGGCGGCGGTCTGGCTCGAGCACGCCTTTCCCGGGACCTTCGGCGGGCTGGCGCCGCTCTACGGCGGGATCGCGGCGGCGATCGCCGCGGCGCCGCTCCTGGCGCTGCTCCGCCACCGGGCGCGCGAGCGGCTCGACACCGTCGTCGGCGCCCTGTGGGCGACCGGCATGGCGGTCGGCGTGCTGCTCATCAAGCTGACGCCCGGCTACCAGACCGAGCTGATGGGCTACCTGTTCGGCAACCTCGCCTTCGTCACCTGGGGCGACGTGGCGCTGCTCGCCGCCCTCGCCGCGGTCGTCGCCGGGCTGACCTTCGCCTTCCACCGCCGCTTCCTCGCCCTCTGCCTCGACCCGCAGCAGGCCCGGCTCCAGGGGATCTCGGTGCCGTGGACGGACACGGTGCTGCTGCTCGTCGTCGCGCTGACCGTGATCGCGCTCACCCGCATCGTCGGGCTGGTGCTGGTGATCGCGCTCGTCAGCCTGCCGGCGGCGACCGCGGGCCGGCTCGTCGAGCGGCTGCCGGCGATGGTCGGCGTGTCGATCCTCCTCTGCGCGCTGCTGACCACCGCGCCGCGGATCGCCGTCTACGGGACGGCGGTCAGCCCCGAGGCGGCGATCGTCCTCGCCGCGGCCGCCGTCTACCTCGCGGGCGCCGCCTTCGGCCGCCGCCCGGCCGTGCCGCTCGAGCCGTGACGGGCGCCCGCCCGGGGCCCGTGCGCCGCAGGCCGCGGCGCGCGATCCGCAGCACCCCGCAGCGGCGCGCGATCCGCCGCGCGTTCGAAACCGCCGGCCGGCCGCTCGCCCCGGAGGAGTGCCTCGCCCTGGCGCGCCGCGAGGTGCCGCGGCTCGGGCCCGCCACCGTCTACCGCAACATCCGCCGGCTAGTCGACGAGGGCCGTCTGCGCGCCGTCGAGCTGCCGGGCGCGCCGGCGCGCTACGAGCTGCCGCGGGAGGACCACCACCACCACTTCCACTGCCGCGTCTGCGACGGCGTCTTCGAGGTCGACGACTGCCCGGGCGGATTCGGCGAGCTTGCCCCGGGCGGCTTCCGTCTCGAGCGCCACGAGGTGATCCTGTACGGCCTGTGCGCCGGCTGCGCCGGCTGAGCTCCGCGCCGTCGCGGTCGCCGGGACGGTCCGGGCCTCGCGTGCCCGTCCGTCGGTGAGCACCGGCGCGATCTCGAGCGCGACGAGGGCGCCGGCGAGGCGGTGCGGGGCGCAGGTCTCGGGCGAGGTCATCGCCTCCCGCACGAGTGCAAGATCGTCTCCGGCCGTACGGCTCCCGCCGGTCTCAGCCTTCGCCCGTCTCGCCGTCCTGCGCCCGGGCCGGCTCGTCGCGGGAGAGGGCGACCGCCGCCGAGATGTGCGAGAAATGGGTGAGACCCTGGGGGAAGTTGCCGAGCATCAGGCCTCGTTCCTCGTCGTACTCCTCGGAGAACAGGCCGAGGTCGTTCGCCAGGCCTGCCACCCGGTCGAACAGCTCCTGCGCCTCGTCCCGCCGGCCCTGGAGCGCCAGGCACCCGGCGAGCCAGAAGCTGCAGGCGAGGAAGCAGCCCTCGTCGCCCTCGAGCCCGTCGGGTGCGAGGTAGCGGCGCACCAGCCCGTCGCGGGTCGACAGCTCGTCGCGCACGCGGTCGGCGGTGCGCACCATCCGCGGGTCGTCGTAGGCGACGAAGTCGACGCGGGGAAGCAGCAGCAGCGCGGCGTCGACGTCGTCCGAGCCGTAGGCGCGCCGGAACGTGCCGCGCTCCTCGTCGTAGCCCTCCGCCTCGATCTCCTCCCGCATCTCGTCGCGCGCCTCCTCCCAGCGGCCGGCGTTCGCCTGGAGCCCGAACCGCCCGGCGATCTTGAGCGCCCGGTCGACGGCCGCCCAGCACATCGCTTTCGAGTGGACGAAGTGGCGGTCCTCGCTCCGCACCTCCCAGATCCCGCGGTCGGGCTCCCGCCAGCGCTCGAGCACGGTGGCGACGACCTCGCAGAGGAAGGCCCAGTGGTCGTCGCTCGGGCGGTGGTCGCGCTGGGCCGAGCGCCAGGCGAGCTCGAGGAGGTCGCCGTAGACGTCGAGCTGCACCTGGCGGTAGGCGTCGTTGCCGATCCGCACCGGCCGAGAGCCGCAGTAGCCGTCGAGCCCGTCGAGCTCGATCTCGTGGAGCAGGTGGTCGCCGTCGACGCCGTACATCGGCTGGATCTCGGCGGTCGAGCTGGCGGTCGTGCGCTCGACGAAGACACGGAAGCCTTCCGCCTCGCGGTGGAAGCCGAGGGCCGCCAGGGCGCCCAGGGCGAAGGTCGAGTCGCGGAGCCAGGAGAAGCGGTAATCCCAGTTGCGGCAGCCGCCGAGGTGCTCGGGGAGCGAGGTCGTCGCGGCGGCTGCTATCGCCCCGGTCGGTGCGTTGACCAGGCCGCGCACGACGACCGCCGAGCGCATCACCTGCGGGTCGTCGAGCGCCTCCTCCTCGGCCGACTCGCACCAGCGCCGCCACCAGTCGAGCGTCTGCTCGAGCCGGCGGTCCAGCTCCTCGAGGGTGAGGCGGCTCGGCACCTCGGGGTAGATCGTGTGCGGTTCGGCGAACTGGAGGGAGAGCCGGTAGCGCTCGTCCGCTGCGACGGTGGCGCCGCAGCCCAAGGCGTGGCGGCCGTCGGTGGCGACCGGCAGGTCGGTGACGACGAGGAGCCCCGCGTCACCGCCGATGGCGCTGAAGAGCCCGTCGCCGTGGCGGCGCATCCAGGGGCGGGTCGTCCCGTAGTGGAAGCAGGGCTCGACCCGCACTGCCATCTCGAGCTCGCCCTCCAGTCCCTCGACGATCCGCAGGAGCTGGCGGTGGGGTGCGGTCCGCCCGCCCTGGCGCATGGTCATGCAGTCGACGACCCGGACCGCCCCGCCCTTCCCCTCGTACCGGGTCTCGAGCACCAGGGAGTGGTCGAGGTAGCGCCGCTCGCAGCGGTGCTCGCCGGCCGGCGCGACGACGCAGAAGCCACCCCGCTCCCAGTCGAGCAGGCGGCCGAAGACCGGATCGCTGTCGAGCCGCGGCATGCAGCACCAGTCGACCGATCCTGCACGCGAGACCAGCGCCGCGGAGTGGCAGTCGGACAGATAGGCGTAGTCGGAGATCGGCGGGTAGGGGCCCATGGCGCGCCCGATCGTACCCGTTCCGCCGGCACGTCTCTCGCACCTCCCGCACCGTGGAACGGCGGACGAGGGGAGGACGACGTGAAGGAGGGGCCGATGGACCGTCCAGGACGCCGGCGTCGGATGATCGCCGGCGTGCTGCCCGTCCGGCACGACTCGCGGCACGCCGAGCCGGCGCTGCCGTCGACGATCGCCTACCGGGCGGGCGGAGGGGCGGCGTGAGCCGCGTCGCGGTCGTCACCGGCGCCTCGGCCGGGGTGGGGCGCGCCACCGTGCGCCGCTTCGCCCGCGAGGGCTGGTCGGTCGGGCTCCTCGCCCGCGGCCGCGACGGGCTCGAGGGCGCCCGGCGCGAGGTCGAGGAGGCCGGTGGACGGGCGGTCGTCGTCCCGGTCGACGTGGCCGACGCGGAGGCGGTCGAGGCCGCGGCCGAGGAGGTCGAGGCGACTCTCGGCCCGATCGACGTCTGGGTCAACGACGCGATGGTCACCGTCTTCTCGCCGGTCCACGAGATCACGGCCGACGACTTCCGGCGGGTCACCGAGGTGAACTACCTGGGCGCCGTCCACGGCACCCTCGCCGCCCTCCGGCGCATGCGCCCGCGCGACCGGGGCACCATCGTCCAGGTCGGCTCGGCGCTCGCCTACCGCGCGATCCCGCTCCAGTCGGCCTACTGCGCGACCAAGTTCGCCCTCCGCGGCTTCACCGACTCGCTACGCACCGAGCTCCTCCACGAGGGGAGCCGCGTCCACGTGACCAGCGTCCACCTGCCGGCGCTCAACACCCCGCAGTTCGGCTGGTCGAAGACCGCGATGACGCGGCAGCCGCAGCCCGTGCCGCCGATCTTCCAGCCCGAGGTCGCCGCCGACGGGATCCACTTCGCGGCCACCCACCGGCGGCGCGAGGTGTGGGTGGGGGCGCCCACCTACAAGGTGATCCTCGGCAACAAGCTTTTCCCCGGCCTGGGCGACCGCTACCTGGTGGCGACCGGCATCGGCTCCCAGCTCACCGACGAGCCGATCGACCCCGAGACCCGCCCCCACAACCTCCACGAGCCGCTCCCCGGCGACCACGGTGCCCACGGTATGTTCGACGACCGCGCGACCTCTCGGAGCTGGCTGTTCGAGGCGACGAAGCGGCGCGGCTGGCTCCTCGCCGCGGCCGGGGCGCTGGCCGCGATCGGGATCGTCCTCGGCGCGGGAGGATGCGACGAGGGGGAGGCGGGCTGACGGGCGTGACGTCGGCGCCGCGGTCGTCGTCCTGATGGGCGTCAGCGGGGCGGGCAAGACGACCGTCGGGCGCCTGCTGGCCGAGTCGCTCGGCTGGTCGTTTCACGACGCCGACGACCTCCACCCGGCCGAGAACGTCCGCAAGATGGCGGCCGGCACGCCGCTCGACGAGGCGGACCGGTCCGGCTGGCTCGCGGCGGTCCGCCGCCTGATCGACGAGCGGCTCGCCGCCACGACGGCCGGTGAGGCCCGCGGCGCCGTCGTCGCCTGCTCGGCGCTCAAGCGCTCGCATCGCAGGCTCCTCGGTAGCGCCCGCCGCGGGGTCGTCCTGGTCCATCTCGCCGGCACGCGAAACCGCCTCGCCGAGCGCCTCCGCATCCGCCGAGACCACTGGATGCCTCCGAGCCTCCTGGCGAGCCAGCTCCGCGCCCTCGAGCCCCCGGAGTCCGCCCTCGTCGTCGACGTCGCGGCGCCTGCGAAGGAGATCGCGCGGATGATCGCCGAACGGCTCGGTTTCGTCCGCGGCGAGACGGCAGGCTGAGCCGGCGCGGCACCGCGACCATGACGACGAGCGGGCGATCTCTGCAACGCCTCCCGGCTCGGGGTAACGAGCCCCCGCTCCGTTCGCCTGAGTACTTGCGAGGTCATGCATGAGAACGAGCCGAGGACGGAGCCTGCGGTGAAAGGAAACGGGCGGTCGGGTCACGTCATGGCAGGGATCGACCCGTCTCGGAGCGCTTCGGTGATTTTTCGCCTTCTGTTCACCTTGACCGTCCTCTCGGCCGCTGGATCGCTGGCGGCCGAGGTCGCGTCCCCCGCCCCTCGCTCCCTGTCGTCCTCGCCGGAGGCCCGGCTTGCGATGTCCGAGCTGCTCCTCCGGGCCCTCGAGAGCCCGATCGTGGAGGCGGCGGAGGACGATCTCCCCGAGCACCTGCAGCCGTGCAGCGTGCGGTTCGCCGACCTCGGAAGAGCCCGGTACCACCGTAGGACGCTGATCGCGACCCTGCCGGATCCGGTGGACTCGCCGTTCCGGCGCGAACTCGACGCCTTCTTCCTGGCCACCGTCCAGGCGATGAGCCGTCTGGGGTTGACGAGCGATCTCGAGTGCTTGGCGTGGCGACTCGAGGCCTCGGCCGACACGCCCGACCTCCACCGGCGCCAACCGGGCGTGATGCTCTTCCGACGCGACCCGAGCCGGGAGAAGGCCGAAGGCGAAGTGGTCGCTCTGCTGGTCGTCGGCGAGACGCCCGGAGGCGGGGTCCACGGCGAGGCGATGACCGCCGCCCTGAACCTCGCCACGGAGGAGTTCGCGGAAGCTACGCCCGCGGAGGACGCTGCGGCGCACGAGGCCGGCGTCCCCGCCGATGGCGCGCCGGACCTCAAGATCCTCGGTCCCACCTTCTCGGGCTCGGCCCGGTCTCTGGCCTCGGCTCTCCGGGCCTGGGCCGACCGGCCTCTTCCGGACGGCGCCAGCCCGAGGCTCCGGGTCGAGATCCGCTCCGGCTCGGCGACCAACACCGGCCTCGGGCGGCTCTTCGAGAGCTCCGTCGCCAACCTCGAGGGCCGCGATCTGCAGGTCGATTTCCAGGCGGTGCCAGCCTCGAACGCCGAGCTCCAGAGCTGCGTCTGGAACCACCTCGTGCCGAAGAGGCTTGGGCTTCGAACCCGGTGGGAGCCTGAAGACCAGGAGGCCGTCTTCCCTCCGGACCACCCCTGCGGGGTGGGCGGCGACGAGGCGAACGACAACGCGAACGACAACGCGAACGACAACGCCAGAGTGGCGCTGCTAGTGGAGTCTTCCGCATATGGGCGGCAGTTCGTGGGCAACGGCTTTCACGTGGTCCCGTTCTCGCCCTACATCGGCGCTCTGCGGGCGGCCTATGAGCGGCGACGCCAGGACTCCGCGAGGTCCGGCGGCGACCAGACGGCCCGGCAGCAAGCTCTGTTCGCCACCCTCCCCTTGGATCTCGCGCTGAGGGGCGCGAACCGCCTGGCCTACGATCTGGAGGCGACGGTGAGCAGCCAGGACCTGGTGCTCACCGCGTTGCTCCAGGAGCTCGCCCGTCGCCGCACGAAGGTGGTCGGCATCATTGCCACGAACACCCTCGACAAACTCTTCCTCGCCGAGCGGATGGCGACTTTCACGCCGGACGCTAGGATGATCACCTTCGAGGGCGACGTGCTCCTCGCGCATCCCGGCCGGCGCGGCTCGACCGTCGGCATGATCGTCGCCTCGTCCCAGCCCCTGAGCGATCCGGAGCCGCTTTCCACCGGGCGGCAGGCAGTGCAGCTTCGGTTCGACTTCGACGCGGCGCAGGGTCTTTACCACGCGCTGGTGGATCTGCTCGAGAGCGAGCCCAGGCGGCGGACCCGGCACGCCTGGTTCTCCGTCGTCGGCCAGAGCGGCTTCCAGTTCCTCGAACGCGTTGCGCTGCCGCCCAGAGAGGGCGAGGCGGTGGAGACGGCGCCGCGCCCCGCGCCGCGGGCCGACCCCCGGGGCGCCGCGGTCGAGGCGCACGTCGGCGGTGGTGGCCCTGGCGGCGGCCACCTGCCGAGGGGCTGGTGGCTCGCGTTGACGGTGGTGAGCCTCGCTCTCGCGGTCACGGTCCTCCAGGTCGGCCGCCAGTGGCGAGGCCGGGAACCGCTCTTCGGCCTCGTTCCGCACGACCTCGTCCGACCCCTCCGATGCCGGGAGAAGGTACCCGATGCCTCCAAGCGGACCCTCCACGCCCTGGTTGCGGTAGTCCCGACGGCCCTCGCCACGCCGTACCTTCTCCTCGCTCTGCCGGTGCTCGGTCCGCCGGTGCAGGAGTACTCGCAGGCAGACATCGGGGAGCTCGGCGATCTCGTGACGCTCCACGGGATCGTCGTCTCGCTCAGCTCCCTCTGCCTCGGGGCGCTGATCCTGGCGTCGTCGTACCTGATCTTTGGCCTCTGCCTGCGGACGGCCTGGGACGTGCGTGGGGAGCTCATGACCGAGGCTCCGAGGCGGAAGCGAAGGGCAGCCTCCGGTCTCCTGCCGCTGTCGTTCGTCGTCGCGGTCACGCTTTTGGCCCTGGGTACCACCGTCTACTGGATCCCCCGGATCTGGTGGGACGCGGAGAACGGCAACCTGCTGATCGAGCGTGGGCTGGCGCTGGGCAGCGGCGTCTCGCCGGTCCTGCCGTACCTGCTGATGGCTTCCGTGCCGGTGAGCTGGATCGTCCTCAGCCTGAATCGGCACCGGGTCTCGCGGGAGATGCCGAGGCCATCGGAGCTCGGCGACGCCGGGCGGGCCGACCGGAGCTACCACCGGCGGCTCGAGGAGCTGCGCCAGGCGATCGACCCGGGGGCTCTCTGGCAGGGTGCGCGTGGGCGGTGGGTGCTCCTCGTGGTCATCCCGTTGGTCTTCCTCGCCTTGTTCTACGGGCTGCCGGCCGAATGGCCTCTTCGCAGCATGGACGGATGGGTCTTCGACCTGACGACGTCGGTGCTGTTCACAATCGCGCTGGTCATGGTCGTCGCCGCGGGGATCTCGCTCATGCGGGGGTGGGCGGCTCTCCGCCAGCTCCTCGACTGGATCAAGGGTCTGCAGGCGTCGCTCTCCGGTGAAGACGCGAAGGGCGAGGGCTCCGTCGCTCTCGGTCACGCGTACGCCACTGCGTCGGACTCGATGTCCAAGGCGGTGCAAGACCGGGAGGAGGCCTGGAAGGCGCTCGAGACGGCGATGACGGACGCGCGCACGGCGGGTACCGAGGGACCGCCGAAAGCGCTGGCGGACCGGCTCGACCACGCGCTCGTCCGGCGCAGCTCGACCTCGGCGCTGGTGGCCGTGGCCTCGTGGCTGGAGCAGACCGGCGGCGACGCCGCAACGGCCGAGGCGCCGAAGGCGGACGCTTCGGACGCCGAGAAAGAGAAGCACGCGACCGGGAGGGAGCTGGTCCGCCGTGCCCGCAGCTTCTTCGTATGGAGCACGGCCTGCTTCCTGCGCGAGACCCGCGTCCAGCTCGTCTACCTGATGGTGTTCATGACCGCGGGGCTGCTCGTGCTCCTGGGCTCGGTCACCGTCTATCCGTTCGAGCCGCAGCGGGTCGTCGTCCTCTACCTGGGGATCCTGATCTCGCTCGGAGCGGTCCTCAGCGCCGTCGTGATCGTGCAGTGGGATCGCGATCGGCTGCTGAAGAGTCTGGTCGGCGACGACGTGGGCGGGCACTGGCGTACGCTCGCGGGCCGGCTCGGCCTCTTCGCCGGCATCCCCCTCGTGAGCCTCGTTGCCAGCCGCTTCCCCGCCGTGCGCGACGTCCTCGGGCAGTGGATCGAGCCGCTCTTCAAGGCGCTGATGTAGAGCGGCGCGGAGAAACCCCTCACGCCGTCGCCGCGCGCTCCTCCTCGGGCTCGGGGGTGGGCTGTTTGCGAGCGAGCCAGCGGCTCGAACGCATGCGGGCGACCCAGCCGGTGGCGGTCGAGTAGGTGACCGGGATCAGCACCAGGGTGACCAGGGTCGAGGCGAGGAGGCCGCCGATGACGACGCGGGCCAGCGCGGCCTGGATCTCGGCGCCGGGGCCGATCCCGATCGCGAGCGGGGCGAGGGCGAGGACGGTGGTCGTGGTGGTCATCAGGATCGGGCGGAGGCGGAGTCGTCCGGCCTCGACGACCGCGTCGGCGGCGCCCATCCGGTGCTCGCGGCGGAGCAGGTTGATCGCGTCGACGAGGACGATCGCGTTGTTGACCACGATGCCGATCAGCATCACCAGGCCCATGACGCTCTGGATGTTGAGCGTGGTACCGGTGAGCAGCAGCGCCGGGACGACGCCGACGAGCGCCATCGGCACCGAGACCATGACGACGAGCGGGTCGACGAAGCGCTCGAACTGCGCCGCCATCAGCATGTAGACGAGGACCAGGGCCATGAGGATGGCGATGGTGAAGTCCTGCCGCGCGGCCTGCTGCTCCTCGTACTGGCCGCCGTACAGCAGCGAGAAGCCCTCGGGCATCGAGAGGTCGGCGAGCTCGGCGCGCACCCCCTCGACCGCGTCGCCGAGGGCCACGCCGCTCTCGAGGTTCGCGGTGACGTAGGTCACGCGCTGGCCGTCGACCTTGTCGATCTCGACCGGCCCGCGCCCGCGGCTGCGCTCGACCAGGGTCGAGAGCCGCACGATCTCGCCGGCCGGCGTGCGCAGGGAGACCGCGTCGAGATCCTCGGCGGTCAGCCGGTCCTCGGGGCGGAGGCGGACGACGATCGGAAACTCGTCGCCCGCCTGGCGGAAGCGGCCGGCCTCGACCCCGCCGACGTTGGCCTGCAGCACCCGGCCGACCTCGCGCACCGAGAGCCCGAGCTCGGCGATCCGCTCCCGGTCGAGGGCGAGCCTCTCCTCGGGCTGCCCCTCGCGGCGGCTGACCCGCACGTCGGTGACCCCGGGGACGCGCTCCGTGCGGCGGCGGATCTCGGCGGCGAGCCGGTCGGCGCGGTCGAGGTCCCAGCCGCGCAGCTCGAGCTCGACCGCGTCGCCGCCGCCGCCCGAGCTGAAGACGCGGTTGAGCATCCACAGCCCCTGCTGGGCTTCGACCTCGAGCTCGCCGCCGGGGAGCTCGCCGGTGAGCTCGTCGCGGATCAGGTCGGCCAGCGCCGAGCTCGACCGCTCCCGCTCCTCCTCGGGCAGGAGCTTGAGCTCGACCGCGGCGTTGTCGCCACGGATCTCGGTCGAGAACAGGTGGACGTTGCCCTCCGGCACGATCTCGCGCACCCGGTCCTCGAGCTCGTCGACGTAGGCGCGGACGACGGCGAGGTTCGTGCCGCGCGCCATCTCGAGCTGGATGTCGATCTCGTCGGCGTCGGTCTGCGGGGCGAGCTCGACCGGGATGAGCGGCCAGGCGAGGAGCGCGGCGGCGAGGAGCACCCCGGTGGCGGCGAACACCCGGCCGCGGTGCCGCATCGCCTGCTGGAGCTTGCCGGTGTACCACCGCTCGAGCCGGGAGAAGGCGCGGACGAACCGGGAGCGCTCGCGCTCGGCGGCGTCGCGCACCCGCAGGAAGCGCGAGGCGAGCATCGGCACCAGCGTCAGGGCGACGAAGAGCGAGCAGGCGAGGGCGAAGACGACGACCAGGGCGAGCGCCTGGAAGAGCGCGCCGCTGGTCGTCCGCGCGAAGGCGACCGGCAGGAAGATGACGCACGTCGTCAGCGTCGAGGCGACGATCGCCCCGGCCACCTCGCGGGTGCCGACCGAGGCCGCCGGCACCCGGGCGGCCCCCTCCTCCTCGCGCTTACGCACGATGTTCTCGAGCACGACGATCGCGTTGTCGACGATCAGCCCGACCCCGAGCGCGAGGCCGCCGAAGGTCATCTGGTTGAGGGTCAGGCCGCCGAAGTAGAGGAGGCCGAAGGCGGCGACGACCGAGATCGGGATCGACAGTGCGATGATCCCGGTCGAAGTCGCGTTGCGCAGGAAGAAGTAGAGGACGCAGATGGCCAGCAGGCCGCCCCACAGCGCCGAGGTCTGGACGCTGTCGATCGAACGGCGGATGAACTCGCTCTGGTCGGTGACGACGGTCAGGTGGACGTCGTCGCGCTCGGCGTTGACGCGCTCGACCTCGCGGCGCACCGCATCGGCCACCGCCACCGTGTTCGCGCCGCTCTGCTTCTGGATGCCGAGGCTGACCACCGGCGCCCCGTTCATCTCGACCAGGTAGCCGGGGTCCTCGTAGGTGTCGCGCACGGTCGCCACGTCGCGCACCCGCAGCGGGTTGCCGCCGGGCCGTGCGATCACGGTGCGGGAGATCTGCTCGAGCGTGCGGTACTCGCCGAGGGCGCGGACGTAGAGGTCCTCGAAGCCGCTCTTGACGTTGCCGCCGGGGAGGGTGACGTTCTCGGCCGCCAGCGCCTGCTCGACGTCGACGGCGGTCAGCCCGGCCGACTTCAGGCGGTCGCGGTCGAGCTCGACCCGGATCTCGCGGTAGACGCCGCCGCGCACCTCGATCGCGCCGACGCCGGCGATCTGCTCGAACCGGCGGGCGAGGTCGCGCTCGAGGATCCGGGTGAGCTCCTCGAGGTCGCGGGTCGAGGTCACCGCCAGGCTGACCACCTCGACCCGGTCGAGGTCGAGCTTGAAGATCTGCGGCGTGTCGGCCTCGGCCGGCAGCTCGTCGCGCAGCCGGTCGAGCGCCGCCCGCAGATCGTTGGCCGCCTCGTCGACGTCGGTGCCGCGGGCGAACTCGAGGGTCACCCGGCTCGACCCCTCCTCCGACTGCGAGGTCACCCGCGCGAGGTTCGGCAGCCCGGCGAGGGCGTTCTCGATCGGGTCGGTGATGATCTGCTCGATCTCCTCCGGGCCGACGTTGGGGTAGCGGGTGCGGACGGTGAGCTGGGTGAACTCGATCTCGGGCAGGAGGTCCACCGGCAGGCTCCGGAACGAGACGACCCCGAGGACGAGCAGCATCAGGAAGGCCATCGCCGTCGCCACCGGGCGGCGGATGGACAGGTCGGTTATCGCAGCCATCGTCAGCTCCCTCCGGTCCGCGGCGCGCCGTCGGCCGCACCGTCCACGGCGACGTCGCCGGCCGCCGTCTCCCGCATCACCGCGTCGACCTCGGACTCGCTCGCCGGCAACTCGGCGCCGAGAGCCTCGGCGACCCGCCGCTGCTTGTCGATGAAGCCGCGGAGCAGGTCCTCCCGCTGGAGCGACTGCAGCGCGACCACCTGCTCCCACGAGCTCGGGCGGACGCGGGCCACGAGCGGCCGCTCGCCGCCGGCGGCATCAGGCCGCTCCGCGCCTCCCGGGCGCCCCCCGTCCGCTCCCGCCGGCGCGTCGTCCCGGGCGAGGAGGTGCTGGCCGACGGTCACCACCCAGGTGCCCGGCTCGATCCCCGTCACCCCGAGGACGCCGGCGCCCTCGGCGAGCACCTCGACCCGGCGGAGCTCGACCCGCCGGGGCTCGGCCGGCAGCTCGCCGGGCGGTCCGCCGTCCGGGCCGGCGGCCTCGACGAGGCCGGCGCTGTCGGTGACCACGAACACGCCGCGCCGGCCGGTGCGCGGGTCCTCCCACAGGGCGCTCGCCGGGACCAGCGTGGCGCTCTCGCTCTCGCCGTAGAGGACGCGCACCGTCACCGGCGTGCCCGGGAGGAGCCCCGCCGGGTCGGCGAGGTCGATCTCGGCCCGGGTGCTGAAGCTGCCCGGCTCGAGGAAGGGTGAGATGCGGGACACGGTCGCCTGGAGCGCCTCGCCGAGCCCGCGCGCGCCGACCCGCACCGGCGTGCCCGGCGCGACGTCGGCGAGCATCTCCTCGGTCAACGGGACCTCGACGACCAGGTCGTCGAGCCCGCCGGCGAGGAACAGCACGCTCGACGGGTCGACCACCATGCCCGCCTCGACCTCGCGCCGGCCCACCCGCCCGTCGACCGGTGAGCGCACGACGGTCCGCCCCAGGGCCGACCGCCGCTCGGCCGTCGTCGCCCGCGCCTGCTCGACCCGGGCGTCGGCCTGGTCGGCCTGGGCGCGCGCGGCGGCGAGCTGCGCCTCGAGCGTCTCGAGCGCGAGCTCGCTGACCAGCTCCTCGCCGGCCAGCACCCGCGTCCGCGTCTCCTCGGCCCGCACCTCCGCCACCCGCGCGCGCGCCTCGGCCGCCGACGCCTCGGCCAGCCGCACGTTCGCCTCGGCCTGGCGAAGCTGCTCGCGCAGGCGCTCGGCGTCGAGGCGGACCAGGGGCTGGCCCCGGCGCACCGCGGCGCCGTCGCGCACCAGCACCTCGACCACGGTGGCCTCGATCTCCGGCCGGATCGCCACCTGGTTGCGCGCCCGCACCACGCCCGTCAGCTCCTCCTCGAGCGGCAGGGCGCCGGAGCGGGCGGGCACCGCCTCGACGGCGGGGACCGGCCGCTCCTCGCGCTCCTCGGCCTCGCCGCCGCACCCGGCGAGCGCCGCGGCGGCGAGCGCAGCGGCGACCGTCACGCCGAGCGACGGCCGGCCCGTCCTGCGCCGCCTCTGCCGCGTCGCGGTCACCGAGCCTCCATGCGGGCGATTATCCACCGGAGCCCGCCGATCCGCCGCTCTCCGCCGCCATTTCGTGGAGCGTGTCGACCGTCCGCCAGTTGCGGGCGGTCGCCTCGACGCCGAGCGCGCGCTCGACCCGCGCGGCGAGCTTCGAGCGGCCGATCCCGTCCGGCGCGTGGAGGTAGAGGATCCGGCCGGAGAGCTCGAACCGCTCGCTGGGCGTGCGCAGGGAGTCGAGCGCGTCGAAGTCGACGTCGTCCGGCTCGTCGGCGAGGAACCAGAGATGGAGGCGATTCGGCTCGGCGGTCGCCTTCGGGAACGGGTTGCCCTCCATCGCCGCCGCGAGCTCGTCGAGGGTCAGCAGCACCACCGCCGGCCGGAACCCCTTCGCCGCCTCGACCGCCGCGGCCAGCCGCTCGGCCAGCTCCGCGCGGGCGGTACCGTCGCCGGTCGCGAGCACGACGTTGCCGCTCTGGATGTAGGTCCGCACCTCCAGGCAGCCGGCCCGCTCGAAGAGCTCCCGCAGCTCGGCCATCGGCAGCCGGTTGCGCCCGCCGACGTTGATGCCGCGGAGCAGGGCGATCCATGAGGTCGTGGCGTTCGGCATGAGGAGTGTCGTCCAGGGGATCTTACCGGGCGGGGCGGCACGACCGGCCGTTTCGTCCGTAAAACGATAGTAAAAGGTGAGATATTTGCAGGATCCCACGCCATGACCCGACGACCTGCCACGAACGTGCCCGAGCTCGTCGCCCGGCTCCCCCTTCGTCGGCCGAGCTGCGTCGCCGCCTGCCTCCTCCTCGCCGCCGCCCTGCTGCTCGCCGGGCAGGCCGCGGCCGCCCCTCTGTGGGAACCGGTCGGCGACGTGCGGCTGGGCCTCTTCGCCACGCTGGCGGGCGACGGGGTCTGGGCGATCGACCGCCTCTTCCCGGCCGAGCCGTGCGTCCCCGACGAGCGCACGCTGTGCCTGGGCGACGGCGGCCGTTTCGCGGCGCGCGTGCTGTGGCAGGACCCCCGGTTCGCCGCCGGCCCCGGCCGCGCCGTGCCGCGGCCGCCGACGACAGCGGCGCCTTCTGGTTCTTCCGCCCCGACAACCTCGAGCTCGTCGTCAAGGCGCTCGACGGCCGCCCGGTCAACGGCTTCCGCTGGGTCTTCTACGGCGCCTTGACCAACGTCGCCTTCGACCTTCGGGTCACCGACACCGCCACCGGCGAGGTGCGCACCTAGGAGAACCCTTCCGGGAACTTCGCCAGCCGCGGCGACACCGCCGCCTTCCCGGCCGGGCCGTAGGCGGCGGCGACGGCCGTGGGAGCGGCGGTCCGGCCTCTCGTTAGGGGCAGGGGGTGATGTCGACGGTGAACGTTCCCCCCTCGGCGACCTTGAACCCGTCCTCGAGCACGACCCGGTTGCCGGCCTCGAAGCGAACGTCCTCGGCGGGACCGACGGTGAAGCCGTCGCCCGCGGTCACCGAGCTGGTCGCCCGGTACCGCGACGCCGTGCCGGTGTAGGCTTCGTCGAGCACCCGGTGGGTGGCGCAGGTGGCACAGCTGTAGATGCGGATGTCGTCGACGAACCAGCCGTAGTCGTCCAAAATGAAGTCGGTCCCCAGGTTGAACCGGTAGCCAAAGTTCGTGCCGGCGTGGGCGCTCAGGTCGAGCTGCGTGGCGGTGTAGCCCCAGCTCTCGCGGACGAAGGCGCTCCGGCCTCCGAGAGGGTTGGAGCAGCAGGAGCTGATCGTGCCACCGTAGGCCTGGCCGGCCGTGATGAGACCGCCGGCGTCGCTCCAGCTGGCGCCGCCGTTCGTGGAGTACTCGACGACCCCGCCGTCCCAGTAGCTCGTGCCTGTGTTCTCGAACCCGTAGGAGTGGTTGAATTGCAGGCGGGTGTTCGTCGGCAGTGTGCCCACTACGTGGAAGAGTGTCTGGGACGCGGCAGTCGGACGGTTGTAGCCCCAGCCGCTGCGCACGCCGCTGGTGGCGAACGTGCCAAGCAGGCTCGTCGGCCCGTTCGTGCACCAGGTGGAGGCGACCCCGGCCGAGGGACAGGCCGCAATCGGCGTGTCCTCGAAGCCGACGAAGGTGAAGATGGACGGTGCCTGGCCCGCCGGGCAGAGAGACGGGGCCGCCGCCTGGGCCGGCGTGCACGGCCACGGGTGGTCCATCTCGACGGCGTCGAGCGCGTCGACCACCTCCCCGCAGTCGACCGCCGTGATCCCCGACGTGCCGATCAGGTCCTGGCAGGACTGCTCGAGAGCGTTGTGGTTGTCGAGGAAGTCGGATGCGGACAGCAGGTAGTGGGCGAGGGCGCGGTACTGGATCTTGCCGGCCTTGGTCAGGCCGATCCCGGTCACGATCTCCCCGTTGTAGCTCCCCCCGTCCACCATCAGCGCGAACGCGTGGTTCGGCACGCCGCTGTTCGAGTGCACCCCGCCGCCGTCGGCCTGGTAGCTGTCGCCGCAGGCGAACTCGCCGTCGCTCATCTTGCCGGGGTCGCCGAATGCCGTCGGGTCCTCCATGTCTCGGATCGCGCCGAAGCCGGGCACGTCCTCGCCCATCAGCCAGCGAACCGCCCCGCTGTCGGTCCCGGCGCCGTTGAGCAGGTCGACCGTCTCGCCGAAGATGTCCGAGTACGATTCGTTGAGCGCCCCGGACTGCATGTAGTAGAAGAGTCCCGCCGTGTGCTCGGTCACCGCATGGGTCAGCTCGTGGGCGTCGACGTCGTCGGCGACCGGGAAGCCCGCGCCGTAGACCATTTGTATGCCGTTCCAAAAGGCGTTCGGGTGGGGGCAGTCCGCTGCGGAGGGGCAGAAGCGCACGGTGGAGATCAGCTGCGCGCCCGCGCCGTCGTAGCTGTCCCGGCCGTGCTCGTCGAAGAAGTAGTCGTAGGTGTCGCCCGAGAAGTCGTAGGCGGCGTTGGCGTCCACGGCGGCCGGCCCTACCACCGGCGAGCCGCCTTCGGTGCGGACCAGGGTTCCCGGCAGTGAGCCGTAGACGCCGTCGCCGGGATCGTTCGCGTCGTAGATCTTGCGGTCACGGGCCTCGGTGAGCTGGCTGAAGTCGAGCAGCGGCCTGCCGGCGTGGGCGTCGATCCAAAGGAACCGGCGGAGGTCGATTCGCCGCGCCTCGACGAACCAGGCGAGGCGGGTGAAGTGCGAACGGCTCTCGAGGAGGCCCCGGTTGAACAGCTCGAGGCGGGGCACGCTGAGCGTCGCGTCCTCGATCCCGTGGGCCTCGGCGAGCCATTGCTTCGCCGCGGCGAGGGCGCCTGCAGCGTCGAGGGCCGGGACGAGCTCGACGCCGCCGGGCACGACCAGGGTGTGGGCGTTGACCGTCACCACGTACCCACCGTCGAGGTGTACCGTGAGCTCGCCAGCGGTCACCGGCACGCCCTTGAAGGTCTGGCGGAACCGCACGTGCTCCATGCCGACCTCGTCGACCTCGGACACCCGCTGGACGGTGAGATCGTGGCGGCCGCGCAAGCCGAAAGCCGCCCCGTGAGAGTCTAGGAAGGCGAGGGCGTGGTCGGTCGCCGAGGCCGCCAGCGGCAGCCCGGAGGGGACCCGCAGGCCCGGCTCGGTGGTGAGGAACGAGATCAGGCCCGTGGTCGGCGAGATCGTCGCGTCGACTGGACCGCCGGCGGTCGCCTCGATCCCCGCCAGCGCCTCGGGCACGAGCGGCGCGGGCTGTGCGACGACATCCGTGGGGAGGGCGGTGGCGAGGAGGACGACGGTGACGAGCGATCCGGTGAACGAGGCAGCGGACGAGGTGGACGGAAGTGTCAAGGCCGGCATCCTCAAGTGGTTCGTGGCGGCGCGATCAGGTGCCCGACCCGCGGTCGGCTCCCCGGCACGTCTGCTCCGACGTGATCGGTAAGACAAAAAGCATTTCACGAAACGGTCGGCGGAGGCTCGACTTCGTCGCGCGGCCGATCCACGGCGAGGCGGCCGCGTGAACGCACCGCCGAGCCAGCCGATGATCGTCCACCTCCTCGACGGCACCTACGAGCTCTTCCGCCAGTTCTACGGCCGGCGGAACGTCCCCAAGGACGACGAGAAGCCGTTCAGCGCCGTCGCCGGCGTGCTCCACTCCGTGCTCGAGATGCTCGAGACGGGCGCGACCCACGTCGGGGTGGCCACCGACCACGTCGTCGAGTCGTTCCGCAACGAGCTGTGGCCCGGCTACAAGACCTCCGCGGGCGTCGACCGGGCGCTCCTCGCCCAGTTCCACCCGCTCGAGGAGGCCCTCGCCGCGATGGGCGTCGCCGTCTGGCCGATGACCGAGCTCGAGGCCGACGACGCGCTCGCCTCGGCCGCCCGCCTCGCCGCCGCCGACGAGCGGGTGGAGAAGGTTTGCATCTGGACGCCGGACAAGGACCTCGCGCAGTGCGTGCGCGGCGAGCGGGTGGTGCAGGTCCACCGGAGGAAGAACGAGATCGTCGACGCCGAAGGGGTGCGCGCGAAGTTCGGGGTCGACCCCGAGCGCATCCCCGACTTCCTCGCCCTGGTCGGCGACAGCGCCGACGGCTACCCCGGCCTGCGCGGGATCGGCCCGGTGACCGCGGCACGGCTCGTCAACGAGCACGGCGCCCTCGAGGACTTCCCGCCCGAGGCCCTGGGCGAGGACCGCGAGCGGGCGCTCCTTTTCAAGGACCTGGCGACCCTGCGCACCGACGCCCCGCTCTTCGCCGACGTCGACGAGCTCCGCTGGCGCGGCCCGAGGGCCGACTTCCCGAGGTGGGCCGAGCGGCTCGGCGACGAGCGGCTGGTCGAGCGCAGCGAGGCCGCCGCGGCGGGGGAGGCGGCGACCGGCTAGGCGAGCCGGACGAGCCGGGCGGGCGCGTCCGCCCCGCGGGTCAGGGGGCGGCGGGGGGCGCCGCGGCGGCCGACCGCCTCGCGACGTGTCGGTCCGGCCCGTCCTCGATCGTCACCGTGACCTCGCCCTCGTCCCCGAGGTCGAAGCGGACGCGCACCGCCTCGGCGCCGGCCGGCTGGAACTCGAGGCCTCCGCGGTGGTGGAGGCGCCGGGGGAAGCCCTCGCCGATGCGTAGTCCAAGCCCGCCTTGGAGCGCGACGACCTCCCAGCCGCTGCCGCTGCGAGGCTCATAGCTCCCGAGCAACCTCTCCGCGGCGACCTCCAGCGGTCGGTCGGGCGGCCGCGGGTCGGCGCCGCCGACCGCCTCCAGGTAGGCGACGACCTCCGCGGCCGCCGGGCCGCCGACGCGAGCGTGGTGGAGTAGGGTGAGGCTGTGCGGGCCGAGGGTCCGCTGGACGCCCGGTCGTGCCTCCACCATCGCCCGCACCGCGGCGAGGTCGCCCAGCATCGCCGCCGAGAACAGCGTCGGCCGCGCGCCGTGCTCGAGAAGCAGCAGCGCGATCTCGCGGCTCCCCGTATGGGCCGCCGCGCCGAGCGCGGTCTCCCAGTCGCCGAACCCCCAGTCCCAGGTGGCCTTGGCCAGCGCCGGCCGGGCGGTGACCAGCTCGCGCACCCGCTCGAGCCGTCCGTGCGACGCTCCGACCGTCTCCCGGACGAGGTCCCGCGGCTGGTAGGGGAAGCCCGGGTCTCGCGGCTCGGGTGCCGCCGCCTCCGCACGGGCGGTGGGCGCCGCCGCCGATCCCGCGAAGGCCGCGCCGAGACCGGCGCCCAGACCCAACCCGAAGAGACGCCGGCGGTCGAGCCTGTCGTCGCGCCGGCCGGGCGTCGAGGATGCACTGTAGTCGTCGGAGACTTCGGGCATGGGTCTTCCTCTCCGGTGGAACGGAGGAGCGTGTGCTCCCCCACTACGTCTGAAGGGCCGCAAGGTTGGTCTCCCGGCGAACAGCGCGGTGTGAAAGGCTGAGAGGCGTGACGTCCGAACGAGCTCGAAAGGAAAGCCGATGAACGCCTCGTCCTACCGGCCCCGGCCGCTCGCGGTCGTCGTCGTCTGCCTCTGTGCGGCCCTGCCGCTCGACGCGTCCGAGACCCGGGGCGACGCGCTCGCGGCCGAGCCGGTGACCACGGTCTACGTCGTCCGCCACGCGGAGAAGGCGGCGGCGGCCGGGAGCGACCCCGCGCTCTCGGCGGCGGGCGAGGTGCGGGCCGAGGCGCTCGCCCACGTCCTGTCCGACACGGGCATCGACGCGGTGTTCGTCACCAAGTTCCGCCGCACCCGGCAGACCGGCGAGCCGCCGGCCGCCGCGGCCGGCATCGCGCCACGACGCTACGACGCCGCCGACGCCGCCGGGCTGGCGGCGACGATCCGGAGCGACCACGCGGGAGACAGCGTCCTGGTGGTCGGTCACTCGAACACCATCGACGACCTCACGGCCGCGCTCGGCGCCCCCGGCGTCTCGGAGCTCGCCGAGACCCACTACGACCGCCTGTTCGTCGTCCACCTCGGCCCGTGGGGGAGCCACCTGGAGCGGCTTCGCTACGGGGAGGAGACTCCCTGAGGGGACGAGAGGCGCCCGCGAGGCCCCGGCCCCCGGAATCGGCCGCTGCCGAGGCGCACCGTCTCCTCGCGGCCCGCCCAGGCGGGCGGCGGCGATCCGGTCCAGGCGCCGACGCGCCGTGTCGCGATCTGTGGTGCCTCAGAGCGCGAGCCAGCGGCGAAGAGCGTCGACCGGTTCTGGGAGGCGCTGTCCGAGGGTGGCGAGGAGGGACCCTGCGGCTGGCTCGAGGACCGCTACGGCCTGTCCTGGCAGATCGTCCCCAGGGTCCTACCGGAGCTGCTGAGCGACCCCGACCCCGAGACGTCGCGGCGGGTCCTGAAGGCCATGCACGGGATGCGGAAGATCGACGTCGACGGGCTGAAGCGGGCCTACGAGGGACGGTAGCCGAGGCGGAGGCCGGCGGCCTCCCCGCCGTCCCCGCGCGGTCCGCTCCTTTCCCGCCTGCGGACCCGCCTGCGCGGGCGGGTCTTGCGTGCTCAGGTCTCGAGCACCGACAGGATGTTCCCGGCGGGGTCGGTGAACCAGGCGATCGGCGGGCCATCGTCGCTGCGCGAGATCCCCTTCTCGTCCTGCTCGAAGCCGTCGTAACGCTCGAAGGTCACGCCGCGCCGCGCCAGCTCGTCGACCGCGGCGTCGATGTCGTCCACCGGGAAGTTCAGGATCGTGTACGTCGCCGGCGCATGATCCGGCTTGGGGTAGACGAGAACGTCCCGCCCCCCGGCGAGGTGCAGGGTGAGCATCCCGTGCTCGTCGGACACCCGCAGCCCGAGCGTCTCACCGTAGAACTGCCGCGCCGCGGCGACGTCGTGGACCGCGAATCCGCTGAATGCCTTGGTGTTCTCGAACATGGTCTTCCTCCTGGGTTCACCAGATAGTCGTCCGGCCCGACCCGGATTCGACACGGCCGTCCGGGCCGCGACGCTCTCGTCGCGCCCGGCGGGCCGACGCTGAAGTCCACAGTAAGACTCCTACCGCACGGTTCCGGTTAGCCCGAAGGACCGATCGTAGCGATATGATGACCTCGAAGGTTCAGCATGTCCGCGAACGAGTCCGAGACGCTCACCGGCCCCGATCTGGCGGCCGGCCTTTCGATCGACGAGCTGGCCGACGGCGAGCCCGTCCTGGGGCATGCCCGGGGCGAGGCCGTGGTCGTGGTCCGCCGGGGCGGCGACGTCTTCGCCACCGGGGCGATGTGCACGCACTACGGCGGTCCGCTGGCCGAGGGCCTGGTCGTTGGGGACACCCTGCGCTGTCCCTGGCATCACGCCTGTTTCCGGCTCGCCACCGGCGAGGCCGTCGGGGCCCCGGCGCTCGACCCGATCGCGAGCTTCGAGGTGCTGCGCGACGGAGACCGCGTGCGCGTCGGGGCGCTGCGCCCGGACCCGTCGCCGCGGCGACCGGCCCGCTCGCCGGAGTCGATCGTCGTCCTGGGGTCCGGCGCGGCGGGAGCGGCGGCGGTCGAGACGCTGCGCCGGGAGGGCTACGACGGGCCGGTCGTTCTCGTCGGCGCGGAGGCTCCGGTCGACCGGCCGAACCTCTCCAAGGACTACCTCGCCGGGACCGCCGAGGAGGGGTGGATCCCGCTGCGCCCGGAGGACTTCTACGGGTCGATCGACGTCGAGCTGGTCACCGGCGACCCGGGGAGCGCGCTCGACCTGGGGGAGAGAGCGCTGACGCTGGAGAGCGGCCGCCGGGTGCCCTTCGACGCCCTCCTCTACGCGACCGGCGCCGAGCCGATCCGCCTGCCCCTGCCGGGCGCGGACCGTCCGGAGGTGCACCTTCTCCGGACGTTCGCCGACAGCCGCGCGATCATCGCGCGCGCCGAGTCCGGGCGGCGTGCCGTGGTCGTGGGCGCCAGCTTCATCGGTCTCGAGGTGGCCGCCTCGTTGCGAGCCCGCGAGGTCGAGGTCGACGTGGTCGCTCCCGACGACGTTCCGCTCGCCCGCGTCCTCGGCCCCGAGCCTGGCGCCTTCGTTCGCTCGCTCCAC
>Ga0214468_1000017_pt1 | contig 51095 bp, 58 predicted proteins | sample RVTome_9_FD_187334 | JGI IMG/M metagenome (GOLD analysis project Ga0214468, IMG submission 187334) | Soil microbial communities from uranium-contaminated site in the Upper Colorado River Basin, Wyoming, United States - RVT155D38 HiSeq ...
CCGGTTACTCGATCCTCCAGGCTGCCGACATCGACGGCGCGGTGGCGCTGCTCGAGGGCCATCCCCATCTGCAGATGCCAGGATCGTCGATCGACGTGCATGAGACCCTGGACATCTCAGGGATGTAACTGCGACGTAATCTCTCCTCTCCAATCGAGCTCGGGAGGTAGTCGACGAGGCGCACGGCTGCGTCGGATTCCAGCCGTGGGTGTGGCAGGATCGGCTCGCCGCGGATCTACTGCGAACTGCAACGCTTCGCCGAGGCGTTCGGAACCTGACCTGGCAGGGCCACCACCGATGATCACCACTCGGGTCCGCTTCGGGATCATGTTCATCGACCAGCTTCACCATCCTCAGGCTTGATGGACGTCCGGGCTGCCAACCAGGTCGTGACATGGTCTCGAGGGCGGGGCCATGTCACGACGGCTTCTGCTCGGGTCAGTTGGTCGGATACACCAGCTCCGACGTTGCCGTCTCAGCGGGCCAGATCAGCTCGATGGCGCCCCCGACACGCTGCATGAGCGGGTTGGGGACCGGAGCGGTCCCGTCCTCACGGAATGAGATCGGCCCGATGATCGTCTCCAGGCCGTCGGTGGCCGCGATCGCATCCCGCACCGCCTCGTGGTCCAGGGTCCCGGCCCGCTCGATGGCATCCGCCAGGATCTCGACCAGTGCGTAGGCGCTGCCGACGACGGGATCGGCGGGCCGGCCCTCCTCTTCGAGGTGCCTCGCGTTGACTTCCTCGGTCCCGGGGAATCCCAGGCCAGGATGCCAAGGAGTGGAAAGCACGACCCCTTCCCCCGCCTCACCGAGATCGTTCCACGTGGGCACGTCGGCCGCGCGAACCACCAGGTTGAACGGCGGCTTCCAGCCGAGCTCTCCCATCTGCTGGTATATGGCGAACCCGTCTGGGGGTGTGGGCAGGCTGAACAAGGCCTCGACGTCGGCCGCCTGTGCCTTCAGGATGATGTCGGTGAAGTCTGATGAGCCGGGGGCATAGGTCTCATGCAGGACCACTTCGTAGCCGTTCCCCGTGGCGTTCTCGGCCCACAGCGGCCCCAGCTCCTCACCCCAGTCCGTGCTCTCCTGAAAGATGCCGACCCGGAGCGGGCGTTCTCCCTCCGGGATGAGACCGTTCAGCATCTCGTAGACCGAAACCGCCATGTCGGGCGATTTCGGGAAAGGCGAGAAGAAGTAGCGGAACCCCTGTTCGTGGAGGGCTTGGGTGGAAGTGGCCACAGCCAGGTAGGGGATCTGGTTTCTCTCCGCGACGGCAGTGCCCGCGGCGACCACCGGGGTGGCGAAGCCCCCCAGGTACGCGACGATGTCCGCGCCGCCCAGCTCGTCCATGTTGCTGGCCGTCTGGTTCGGGTCGGAGGCGTCGTCCCGCACGTCCAACTCCAGCGGCAGTGCGGCCCCGAGCTCTTCCACGGAGACACCCCCGGCCTCGTTGATCGCGTCCACCGCGTAGCGGTAGCCCCGCTCGATCTGGGCTCCGCCTCCGGCGAAGGCCCCCGTCAGAGGCACCACCGCCCCGAGCTTGATCGACTCTGGGGCATCCATCGGTTCTTCAGCGGTAGTGGTGGTCTCCACCGCCGCGGCAGTGGTTGTGGCCTCCGCAGACGCCGTCGTCGTGGTGGTGTCGGCGCCTTCGGTGCCGCACGCCGCCAGGATCATCGACATCACGGCGAGCACGCCCAGTGCTGTCTTTCTCATACCAGCTCCTTTCCCTTGCTTTTCGTTGTTCCCTCGTTCGAGGAGGACCGTTTGCCTTGTTTCAACCTGCGTCTGATCAGCCGCTGCGCCCCTTCCAGGAGACCGCCGGGGAGGAGAAGGACGACGAGAATGAAGAGAAGCCCGAACACCACCACCTGGAACTCCTGGATGCTGGAGGGAAGGGCGTCTCGGCCGACCACGAAGAAGACGGACCCGATCAATGGGCCGGTGATGGTCCCCATTCCGCCGATGAAGACCACGAGGATGGCCTCGAACGTCCAAACCACGCTGAACGCGAAGCTCGGGTAGTAGCTGGCGGTGAAGTAGGCGAAGGAAGCCCCTGCCAATGCCGCCAGGACCGCGCTGGCGACGAAGGCGGCCATCTTGTGACCGAGCGGGTTGACCCCGGTGGCCCCGGCCGCCTCCTCGTCGTCGCGGACCGCCATCATCCCCAGGCCCAACTTGCTGTTCTTCAGCCACGCCGAGATCGCCACCGTGACGGCGAGGACGCCGAGGGTCACGAAGTAGGGGCCGGAGAAGTCGTATTCGCGTAGCGCCTCGGCCGTGAGGGAGGTGAGTCGCGGCCTCACGTTGCCCACCGTGAGGAAGATGGCGACACCGAGGGCGAGCGTCCCGATCGTGAAGTAGATGTCGCGGAACCGCAACATGGGCACGCCCACCACGGCCGCGAACACAGCTGTTACCAACAGCGCCGCCACGACAGACACAGCTAGAGGCTGGCCCCCAAGCCACAGCTCGCGAGTGGTCTGCGCGCCAAGGCCGAAGAACACGGCGTGACCCAGGCTGATCTGGCCGGCGAAGCCACCGAGGATGTTCCAGCTCGAGGCGAGCGCGGCCAGCGTCATCGTCTGGATGGCGATGGTCAGGAGATGTTGGTTGTCCGATCCCAACCCGATCCCCACGGCAAGTACCAGGACCGCAAGGCCGGTGACGACTGCGGGCCAATTTCTAGGCATGGGCGCTCCCGAAAAAGCCCTCAGGACGGATGCTGAGGACCACGAGGAAGAGAACGAGTGCGGCGATCTCGCGGTATTCGCCGCCCAGCCAGACCCCGGCGAGGCTCTCGGTGAGCCCGAGGAACAGGCCGGCCACGATGATCCCCCTCATGCTGCCCAGCCCGGCCAGCACGACCACGATCAGGGCCTTCAGGGTCCATCCCAGGCCAATGCTCGGGCTCACGCTGTATCCAAGGCCGATGAGCGATCCGGCGACGGCCGCCAGGCCGGCGGAGATGGCGAATGCGGTCAGGTAGACCCAGCCCACGTTCACGCCCGTCAGCGCGGCCCGGGTCCAGTCCTCCGAGGTGGCGCGTAGCGCCAGCCCGAAGCGGGTACGGGTCAACACCCACTCGAGGAGGAGAGCGGCGACGACCGCAACCGCCAGACCGGCGAGACGGACCACTGGCACCCTCAGCCAACCGATGGTGATCGCATCGGAGGAGTAGGCCGTGGAGATGGTGCGCTCGTCTCCGGTGAACAACCTGACCGCCAGAGCCTGAAGCACCAGTACCAGCCCGAATGAGAGCAGCAGGGAGTTCTTGATTCGAGGGCCGAGGGCGAGTCTGGTTACGTGCCTGAACAGCGTGAAGTAGAGGATCACCCCGAAGAGGGATAGGCCCACGAAGACGAGCGGGATGGACACGATCGGGTCCAAGCCCCAGAGAGTGAAGGCGAAAAAAGCGGCGTAGCCGCCCAACATGAGCAGCTCGCCATGGGCGACGTTCAGCACCTTGAGAACACCGAAGGCGAGGGCGAGGCCGAGTGCAACCAATCCGTACATACCTCCCACGAGCAGCCCCGAGACGGCACTCTGCAGGATCAGCCGGCTCATAGGCCCAGATACGCGTCGCGGACCCTCGAATCGGTGGCGAGGCGGCTGCCCGGCCCGTCCGCGACAATCCTGCCCATCTCGAGGATGTAGGCGTGGTCGGCCAAATCGAGGGTCTTCTCGACGTGCTGCTCCACCATCAGGACCGCAACCCCCTTCTCCCTGATCGTGGAGATCACCCTGAACGTGTTCTCGACAACGATTGGAGCCAGGCCGAGTGACGGCTCGTCGAGGATGAGGAGGCGGGGGCGGGCCATCAGCGCCTTGCCGATGGCCAGCATCTGCCGCTCGCCGCCACTCAGGGTGGCTGCCCTCTGAGTCGGTCTCTCGGCGAGAAAAGGGAAGATCTCGTAGACCTCCGACTTGGTCTCATCGACGGCCGACCGGGCCCGACGCGTGAAGGCGCCCAGTTCGAGATTCTCCTCGACAGTGAGAGAGGCGAATGTGGCTCTCTCCTCCGGGACCATGACTACCCCCCTCTCGACCACCTTGTGAGTCTGCAATCCGAGGAGCGGATCGCCGCCGAAAGTGACCGTTCCACCGGTGACGGGGAGAAGTCCCATGAGCGCGAGCAAGGTGGTTGTCTTTCCGGCGCCGTTGGGCCCGAGGATGGCGACGATCGAGTCCTCGGGGACCTCGAACGAGATGCCCCAGACGACCTGGAGGTCCCCATAGGCAACCTCGAGGCCGTCAACGGCCAGCATGGCCGGTTCCCAGATAGGCCTCGATCACGGCCGGGTCGCGGACCACGTCCCCGACCGATCCCTCGACCAGCTTCCTACCGGCATCCAGGACCACCACCCGATCGCATGCATCGGTGATCGCCTTGATGATGTGCTCGACGAGGACGACGGTGACTCCGGACGCATTGATCGACTTGACCATATCGACGGCAGCCGGGATCTCACCGCTGGCGACGCCGGCCATGAACTCGTCGAGCAACATGAGCTTCGGCTGGCCGGCGAGCGCTCGCCCCACCTCCAGCCACTTCCTCTCCAGGATCGTGAACGATTCGGCCCGGACGTATGCCTTGCCGGCGAGCCCCACCTTTTCGAGGACGGCCATGGACTCGGTCACGCTGGCTTCGTCCCGGGGCGCTCCCTCGCCTCCGAACAGACGCCCGGCGAGGACGTTCTCCAGAGCGGTGAGATGGGGGAAGGGCCGCACCACCTGGAATGTCCGGGCGATCCCCTTCCGGGCGATCCGGTGGGCGGGGAGCCCGGTGATGTCCTCGCCTTCGTAGACGACTCGGCCATGGTCGGACTTCACCGCTCCGGTGATCACGTTGAAGGCGGTCGACTTGCCGGAGCCGTTGGGGCCGATCACACCCAGGATCTCCCCGGGCTGCACGGTGAAGGAGAGGCCGTCGAGCGCTCGGAGTCCGCCGAATCTGACGCTGACGTCTACGAGCTCGAGCACCGTGACATCCCGCCTCGATCTCTGCTCAGAAACGCGGCCATGTGCCTTCCAGGGGTACCTGGCCGACACCCGGCTGTGACCACGCCGATTCGGGTTTTGCCCTGCGACCTCGATTCGACCTGCGCTCGGGAATCGGGTCCCTGATCATGTGCCACCTCTCTTGCGGAGTGAGGCCGTCTGCAATCGGCCGTTGGCTCGGGGAGCGCGAATGTAATGCAACCTGAGTTCACGTGTCAACGAATCGCATTATGTCGATGCCGGTGAGAGTGGAACGAACCAGGGACGTGGGCCGGCGACGAATGTCGTCATGCCGACGTCCCTTCGCTGAACCTCGGGACGTACTCCTCGCGTAGCCGTCTCTTGTCGATCTTGCCGACACCGGTCTTCGGAAGCTCGTCGACGAACAGCACCCAGTCCGGCACCTGCCAGGACGCCACCCGCTGCGAGAGGAATTGCTTGACCTCCTCCTCGGTCACCGTCGCTCCCTCGTGCACTACCACAATGGCGGCGGGACGCTCTCCCCAACGGTCATCGGGCACCGCGACGATGGCCGATTCGCGAACCGAGGGATGGGCCGCGAGAAACCGTTCCAGCTCCACGGAGCTGATCCATTCGCCGCCCGACTTGACCAGGTCCTTGGAGCGGTCGACGATCTCGAGCGTGCCGTCGGGGGCGAGACGGCCCACGTCACCGGTCCGCAGCCAGCCCTCGGTGAATCGGTCCGCGTTGGCGTGGTCGTCCGGGTTGAGGTAGGCGGCGGCCACCCAGGGGCCTCGCACCTCGATCTCGCCAACCGCGATCCCGTCCCAGGGGAGGACCACCCCGTCGCCGGCGACGAGCCGAAGCTCCACCGTGGGCGTCGGCACCCCTTGTTTGCCGCCCCGCTCCACGTCGGTGGCCCCGGCCGGAATCCAGTTGCCGGTCCCGCTCGGTGACATCTCGGTCATCCCCCAGCCGTGAAAGAAGTCGATGCCTCGATTGGTGTACCTCTGGATCAGTGCGGGGGGAGCCTCCGCACCGCCGCACAGGATCCGCTCGACCGAGGAGAGGTCGTGCTCGCCGGAGGAGAAAGCCGAGTCCATCTGCACCCAGAACGTGGGGATGCCGGCGAGCACCGTGGGTCGCTCTGCCTCGATGAGGCGGGCGACGGAACCGGGACTGGTATCCGCCCCGGCGAAGACCAGGGAGGCGGGGGCGAGCCCGGCCGCATAAGGAAGACCCCAGCAGTTGACGTGGAACATCGGGGTCAAAGGCAGCACGACATCGCCGCGACGGACCGCATGCCCATCCACCATCAGCTCCGCCATCGAGTGGAGCACAACCGAGCGATGGGAATAGACCACGGCCTTGGGACGTCCAGTCGTGCCGCTGGTGAAGCAGATCGAGGCGGCGTCGTTCTCGTCGACGCCGACCGGCCCCTCCGGTTCTGCTGTGGCGAGAAGTTCCTCGTACCTCGGATCCTGGTCGAATGCGGGATCGACCTCGGCGCCGTCCTCCATCACCACGAACGTCCTGACGTCCAGCCGGTGACGGAGCGGGGCCAGAGCCGGAGTCAGTGAGGCGTCGACGAAGACCACGCTGTCTTTGGCGTGACCCACCACGTAGTCGATCGCGTCGGGATGGAGGCGCACGTTGATGGCATGGAGCACGCGCCCGGAGGAGGGGACGCCGTAGTACAGCTCTAGGTGCCGGTGACCGTTCCAGGCGAAGCTTCCCACCACCGCCCCCTGGTGCACCCCGAGCGAGTCGAGGACAGGCCCGATCCTCGCGGCGCGCTCGCCGACCTCGGGCCACGACCTCTGGTCGATGCCGGCAGGCTCGACCGAGACGATCCTCATCCCGTGTCCCAGAGTTACGGCGCGCTGGAGGATCATCGGGATCGAAAGTGGTACGTCCTGCATGAGGCCTTTCAAGCCACCATCCTCCATGCGTACGGTCCCTCCGAATATATCAAGTAACTTGATAGCGTGAAGGCCGAGAGCCGATCATTCGCAGATGTCGTCGCTGTCGACTTCCACGTCCACGTCGAAGTTGGCCCGAGCGGCGCGGATCATCTCAGCCCCGAGTTGCGCCAGGCCGCGATGCGCTACTTCAAGGGGGATACGCGGCTTCCGACCATCGACGAGATCGCCGAGCACTATCGGGAGCGAGGGATGGTGGCGGTCGTGTTCGGGCTCGACTCGGCGCTGACCACCGGCCAGGCCCGTATCCCCAACGAGTTCGTCGTGGAGAAGGCCCGTCAGCACTCCGACGTGCTCATCCCGTTCGCCAGCATCGACCCGCGACGGGGTAGGGGGGCGGTCACGGAAGCGAAGGACCTCCTCGCCGAGGGCTCAATCCGCGGCTTCAAGTTTCACCCCAACATCCAGCAGTTCCACCCCAACGACCGACTCGCTTACCGGCTCTACGAGCTGATCCAGGGCGCCGGCGCAGTTGCCCTCTTCCACACGGGGCACAGCGGGATCGGGTCCGGTCTCCCCGGTGGGGGAGGGATACGTCTCAAGTACGGCAATCCGATGGCGATCGACGACGTCGCGGTCGACTTCCCGGAGATGTCGATAGTGATGGCCCATCCCTCGTTCCCGTGGCAGGACGAGGCGCTGTCGGTCGCCATGCACAAACCACAAGTCGCCATCGATCTCTCGGGATGGTCACCGAAACGGTTCCCGCCGCAGCTGGTCAAGGCCATGGCCACCAACCTGGCCGGCCAGACGTTGTTCGGATCGGACTTCCCGCTGATCACGCCGGACCGTTGGATGGAGGACTTCGCCACTCTGGAACTGAACGACGCGGTGAGGTCGGCGATACTAAAGGAGAACGCGCTCCGGATCCTTGGCATCGGGGATGACGCTGGATAGAAGAAGCCGACGTCGCCACCAGGTGCCGTTGGTGGATGTCCTATCTTGTTGGACCAATGAAAGGAACGAGCTCGGAGCCGAGCGCCATCTCCCTCGCCGTCACCGCCCCACATCGGCGCCCCCTGGCCCGGGCCAGGTCGCAGCGACTCCTGGTGACGCTCTTCGGTGACTACTGGGCTCTGGGGAGCGATCCGCTCCCATCGTCGGGATTGGTACATGTCCTCGAGGAGTTCGGCATCGCCAAGGCCAATGCCCGGGCCGCGCTCCAGCGACTCACCCAGAAAGGGGTGCTGATTCGGACCAAGGAAGGACGCCGGACCAGCTATGAGCCGAGCCAGGCCACGGTGCGCATACTGGAGCGGGGTCGCTCCCGCATCTTCTCACGGGACGAAGAATTCCCATGGGATGGCAGTTGGACGCTCATCGCTTTCTCGCTCCCCCTCGAAGATGGCCCGCTGCGCCGGCTGCTACGGTCCCGTCTGCGCTGGCTGACCTTCTGGCCCATTTTCGACGCAACCTGGGTCACACCTCATGACCGCTTCGATGCTGCCCACGAGCAGCTCGCCGACCTCGAGATCAGCGACGCTCTCATCCTGCGCGCTCGCGATGTCGAGCTGTTCCCCGGAGGCCGCGCCCGCCTCGAGTCTGCCTGGCGACTCGACGATCTGGCCCGGGCCTACCGCGAATACCACCGGCGCTTCGCACCGCTCCGGGACCGGGCTCTGGCTGGAGCCGTTTCGCCGACGGAAGCCTTGGTCGCTCGGGGCGAGCTGGTCGATGATTGGAGGCTGTTGGTACGCGACGATCCCGACCTTCCTCTCGAGTTCCTGCCCGAGGACTTTCCTCGCCGGCAGTCCCGTCAGCTCTTCCTGGAGACCTACGAGGCACTGACCGAGCCGGCGCGGGCTCGGTTCGAAGCGCTCATGTGCCTCGACGACGAGGAGTGATCGGTTTCGGTCAATCGGTGTCGACGCGTCCCAGGGTTCTTGCGGCCGCCATCAAGAAAGGGGCGATCTCGGGTCGCCAGACCTCCGGCAACTCGGCGAGCATCGCCTCTTCCATCACGTCGACGGCGGCGTCACACCGATCGAGCAGCACACGACCCGCCTCGGTCAGGTAGGTGGGGCGGATCGTGCGGTGCGACGACGACTGCGCCCGGTCCAACAGCCCTCTAGCCTCCAATTCGCTCGTCACCTCATGCATTGCCTGCGGTGACACGAATGACCGTCGGGCAAGTTGGGCGTTGGAGTACCCGGTGCGACGTCGGATCAGGCTCAAGGTGGTGTACTGGGCGACGGTGAGGTCGAACTGCTGGAGGATTCCGGAAAGACTGCGACGGATACTCCGCTCCAGGGCGGCGACCGCATAGCTGAACCGTGGGCCGTCACCCTCCCCCGGCTCGGTTGGGGCCTCGGTGGGCTCGGAGGGGGCGACCGGCTCAGTCATTACGGAAGATGTGTCGGAGCACGGCTGTCGCCACACATGCCGGTCTTTCCTGGCCCTCCACCGAGAACACGCAGTCGACCTTCATCTGCACTCCGGAAGCGATGTCGGTGGCTTCGGTCAGAGTGGCCGACATTTGGAGACGCGAGCCGACAGGGACGGGCGAAGGGAATCTCACCTTGTCGAGGCCATAGTTGATCGATGACGCCCGGTTCTGCACCACCAGGACCTCCTCGAGCAGGGGGATGAGCAACGACAGCGTCAGATAACCATGGGCGATGGTGGTCCCAAATGGCCCGGCGGCGGCTCGCTCCCGATCGGTATGGATCCATTGGTGATCTCCGGTCACATCGGCAAAGGCATCGATGCGCGATTGCCCTATCTCGACCCAGGAGCTGGTTCCCAATTCCTGGCCGACGAGGGCATGGACGTCCCCGGCGCTCTTCACCACCGTGCTCACCTGGCCACCTCCTCTTCGACGGGGGCAGCCTTGGGAAACGTGATCCCAAACGGCTGGGCCAGCCCTTCGAGGCGGGCTTCGAACTCCTCTTCGATGGAGTCGGTGTCCCACCCTCCGTCGCTGAGGGCCACGGCAATCTCCTCCGGGTAGCTCCATAGCGCCAGACGATCGCCCCCCAAGGCAATTGTCTGACCTGTGATCGCGGCGCTCGCATCGGAGGCTAGGAACACAACGAGGGGAGCGACATCGTCGACGGAGCCGAGGGCATGGTCTCTGCGAAGCCACTCCGGCAGTGTCTGGTCGTCGCTCTCCCATGCCTCGATGTAGGGGGCGAATGCCGGGATGGTCTTGGTCATCTCCGTCGCCGCGGTGGGGATGATGCAGTTCACCGTGACACCGGAACGAGCAAGTTCCATCGCCCAGGTCCGGGCCATCGCGGTGATCCCTGCCTTGCAGGCGGCGTAGTTGGATTGCCCGAAGTTGCCGTGTTGTCCCGCCGGCGACCCGACCAGGATCAGCCTGCCGCCCTCTCCGGCCTCCCTGAAGTGGACGGCGGCGCTCCGGGCGCACTTAAAGGTTCCGCGCAGGTGCACATCGACCACCTGGTCGAACTCATCGTCGGTCATCTTCCACAGCACCCTGTCGCGGAGCACACCCGCGTTGGTGACCATCACGTCGAGTCGTCCGAATCGAGCCACGGTAGATGCGACCAGTGCGTCGGCGGTCGATGTCTCGCCGATAGAGCCGATATGGCTGTCGACCAGACCCCCCTCGGACTCGATCACCTCCACCGCGCGGGCGGTGAGCTCCGGGTCTACGTCGTTGATCATGACCGCCGCCCCCGCCTGACTGAGAGCCCGAGCGTATGACAAGCCCAACCCTCGTGCAGCGCCGGTGACGATCGCCACCTTGTCTGTCAGCTTCGTAGCCACCTCCGTGTCGAGGTGGCGATCTTATCAAGCTACCTGATGGTGTGAGCGACCAATGCAGCCACCTGGCGGATCATCGAGTTCCTCCACACAGCTAGACCGGAAGTTGCGGCGAGAGGCTGGTCGTCAGGTGCTGAGCGGGATCAGCTCGGAGAAGTCGTTGGCGATTCTCGTGATCTCCCCGGTGTCGTGATCCCAGACGAAAACGGCATCCTCGAACTCACTTCCCGACCGCCGCGGGACGAGTTGGTTGCCTTCATCATCACTTGCGATGGCCAGCGCATCATTGGGGAAGTGCCCGTATGTTCTCGATGTCGCGGTCTCCGACAAGACATGGTTCGAGGTTCGGGCCATTCGCTTCTTGTCGGACTTGTCGAGAATGGGGTAGAAGAACCAGACGCGGTAATCCTTCTCGTATTCCCCGCCGTTCTTCGCCATCATCGCCGTGCGGTAGGACTCCGGAAGCCGTGCGCCCAGACCTGCCTCGGCCTCGGTCACGTATCGCTCGTCCAAGTCAAACGGCACTTGGGACCCTACGGCTCATACTCCTGCGCATGTGACCCTCGACAATCGCAGAACCAGTCCGGTCGTGCAGCCGGTCGGAGCCCTCGATGCGGGAGTCGGCTAGGCCGTTGCCAAGGAGCCCTCGGTCACTTCGCCCTTGTGTGCAGCGAAAGCGGCCAGGACCTCATCCTTCTCCTGCATCGGTATCTCGAAGGCGTCGAGCGTTCGCGCCAGTTCTGCGGCCACTTCGTCGAACTCGGCCGAGGAGATCCTGAACTCGCGATGTGCCTCTTCGAGCCCAAGGTTCGTGCTCCCGGGCTTGGTCCCCGCGTATTCGAACGGACCGCCCGAGACGTTGCACACCCACAGAGTTCGCATGAACTTCAGCCCAGGGAGCCTGCCCAGGTTGTTCGTGTGCCACTCGCGCAGAGCCGGATTGCTCGAGCCCTGGCCGACGATGGGGTTGTCGATCAGCGCATCGCTGAATCTGTTCACTACCGCGGCAATGGCGAAGACGCCACCCAGCCTGTCGTACAAACTCGACTCCGTCATGACTCCGTCCTTATTCCTCTCGCCGGCGATCTTCTATCACCAACTGAGTTGAGTTTTACATCAGGTGAGGAGAGGAGTCAATGGTCTTCCAGCAGAGTCGGGTCAGTTTCAATGGTGCCGGTACGAATCTGTGGTGTCGTCGGGGGCGAGCCCAAGTGGGCCCTCGTCGATAGGAACACCGAGACCGAGGACCGACCGGTTCACGTAGGCGAAGTAGCTCACGACCTGATTGAGGTCGAGGATCTCGCCGTCATCGAGGCCGGCACCGCGCAAGGCATCGATGTCTGTCTCGTCGACCTCGGCCGGGGTCAGGGTCAGCCGCCGCGCGTACGTGCACATCGCCCGCTCCTTGTCGGTGCGGGGGTCCCGCTCCCCCTCGCCCATGCTCGCCGCCGTCAGCTGCTCAGCCAGCCCTTCGTCGGAGAGAATGCGGGCCAGACCGGCCCGATGATGGATTACGCAGTAGTCGCAATCGTTCAGCGCCGACACATAAACCCCGATCAGCTCTCGCTCCCGCGGAGACAGCGAGATGTCGGGGTTGTGAAGCACCCCCTTGTAGAGAGCGAGATGTCCCTCGAGAGTGCGGGGGCGCAACGAGTGGATCTGAAGCACATTGTCGATGTGGCCATCAGGGGTGCGGATCGACTCGTAGATGCGCCCCAGCCGTCCCTCTGCCTCCTGGGGCGGGATGACGTGGATCCACATGGTCGGCGACGGTATCACCCTTGCCGGCGTTGAAGGGCAACAGGGACCTTGCGGCCGTGCCGCCCGGTGTCGCGCCGGACTGACCGGTATCCGACTCGGCCCAACATGGCGGGACTTCTCCCGGAATCAACACCTACCGGGAGATTCCCGGCGTTCCTATCGGGCCCTTCGGGGTCGGCCGCGGCCAATGGGCAGTACCCAGGCTCGTGGCAAACGACAAGGAGGAAACAGAAACGATGAATGCCCTGCCAATGAAGCCAACTGCGAGGTGGGTCGCTCTACTCGCCATACTCTCGCTGGTCCTCGCCGCCTGTGCGGGCACCACCGAAGGGACCACGACGACGCAAGCCGAGGCCGCGACGACCAGCACCGCCGAGCAGACGACCACCACGGAATTCCAGCCGGTCGAAGGCGAGTGCCCCGACGCGTTCTGCGTGCTCTATCACATACACCCCGATGCCGCCTGGTCCGACGGGACGCCAGTGACCGCCGACGACTTCGCTTTCACCTACGAGACCACGATGAACCCCGTCCTCGACATCACCAGCCGTGACGGTTACGACCAGATCACCGGCTATGAGATCGTCGACGACAAGACCATCCTGTTCGCTTTCGGCGAGGTGTATGCCCCTTGGCAGTCGCTGTTCGCCAGTCCGGGGATCATGCCAAAACACGTCCTCGAGGATCAGCCGTTCAACGCGATCTGGGACGAGCTGATCACGGTCGGGAGCGGACCGTTCATCATGACCGAGTGGGTGCTCGACGAGCGCATCACCCTGACGCGGAATCCCGACTATTGGGCGGCCGAGGAGCGGCTCTCCGGCGCACCCTTGGGAGACATCCAGACGATCAACGTCGTGTTCCTGGAGGACTCACAGACCCAGATCCAGGCATTGCGCGGCCAGGAGATCGACATGTTCTATCCCCAGCCCCAAATCACCCTGGCAGAAGAGGTCGCTGCCATCGAGGGAGTCGAGTGGGAGGCCGGTCTCGGCCCCACCTGGGAGGTGTTGAGCATCAATCACAGCGACCCGCTCCTCTCCCAGGAGTTCGTCCGTCAGGCGATCGCTATGGGCATCGACCGGGAATCCATCGTCGATATCGTGGTCCGTCCCATCGCCGCCGACGGCGTTCCCCTCAACAACACGGTGTGGATGGTGGGAACGGCCAACTACGAGGACCATTTCTCGCAATACCCGTATGACCCTGCGGGCGCAGAGGCCCTGCTCACCGAGAACGGCTGTGCTCGTGGCGGTGACGGCATCTACGAGTGCGGTGGCGAGCGTCTCTCCTTCAACTGGACCACGACCGCCGGCAACGAGGCGCGTGAGCTCCAATTCGAGCTGGCTCAGGCCAACCTGGCCGAGATCGGAATCGAGATCAACGCCGCTTTCGGCCCCGCCTCGGAGGTGTTCGCCGAACAATTCCTTTACGGGGACTCGTCGGTATGGCAGCTGTTCAACCACGGCTGGGTCGGTTCGCCGGACCCGGTCGGCGCCAACACCATGTACTACTGCGAGGGTGATGCACCGAGCGGATTCGGGGCGATCAATGTGACCCAGTACTGCAACGAGGAGGTCGAGGAGCTGATCCGGCAGAGCGACTCGGAATCCGACCCGGCCGCCCGGGCCGCCCTCTACAACCAGGCGGACGCCCTCTACCTGGACGAAGTGGCGGTGGTCCCCTTCTATCAGAAGCCGACCTTCTTCGCCTGGAGCAGCGCCATCGAAGGGCCGAAGGACAACTCCACCCAGCAAGGTCCCTTCTGGAACATCGGAGCGTGGACCGGGCAAGACACCGTGACCTTCGGCGCGGACCAGCAGCCGGAATCGATGAACATCTGGGAGCCTGACGGCAACCTGTTTGCGGCCAATCTGATCGCAACGGCGGTTTTGGAGGGCGCTTACGGAGTTGCTCCCGACTTCTCCTTCGTTCCCCAGCTGATCGAGAGTGCCGAGGCGATCGTGCCCTCCGGCTGAGCGCCGTCGTCGATCAACCGGTGAGGGGCCACCTCCAGGTGGCCCCTCACCGCGCTGAAGCCAGGTGCGGCAGCGGCTAGAACTAGGGACCACATTGAGCCCTATTCCCCCGATGGCCGGCGATCTCGAGATTGCCCGATCCGCAAAGCTGAAGCCGATCACCTCGGTGGCGCGCGACCTGGGGCTCGACGACGACGAGGTCATCACCTATGGCACCGGCAAGGCGAAGGTCCATCTCGAGGTACTGCGTCGGATCGCGGGCAATCGTGTCGGCAAGTACGTCGACGTCGCCGCCATCACTCCGACGCCGCTGGGTGAGGGCAAGACGACGGTCCTGGTCGGGCTGGTCCAGGGTCTGTCGCTGCTCGGGCACAAGTCGATCGCCTGCATCCGCCAGCCGAGCATGGGGCCGACCTTCGGCATCAAGGGCGGGGCAGCCGGGGGCGGGTACAGCCAGGTGGTGCCCATGGACGAGTTCAACCTCCACCTCACCGGAGACATGCATGCCATCTCGATTGCCCACAACCTGGTCGCCGCCGCGGTCGATGCCCGCTGGTACCACGAGGGCAGGCTCACCGACGAGGACCTGGGCGGTCTCGGGCTGACCCGGCTCTCCATCGACCCCAACAGGATCAGCTGGCGGCGCGTAGTCGACGTGAACGACCGGGCCCTGCGCAACATCGTGCTCGGTCTCGGTGGTGCTGCCGACGGGAGGCCACGAGAGAGTGGGTTCGACATCACCGTGGCCAGCGAGCTGATGGCGATCCTCGCACTGGTCGATGGGGCAGATCACCCCTCGGCGTTGCGGAACCTGCGAGAGAGGGTGGGACGGGTAGTGGTGGGATTGTCCAAGGATGGCGCTCCGATCACTCTCGACGCGCTTGGCGTCGCCGGAGCCGTCACCGTCCTCATGAAGGATGCCCTGCATCCCAACCTGATGCAGACCCTGGAGGGTCAGCCTGCCTTCGTCCACGCTGGGCCGTTCGCCAACATCGCCCACGGCAACTCCTCCATCCTCGCCGACCGTCTCGCCCTTCACCTCGGTGACTACGTGGTGACCGAGTCGGGCTTCGGCGCCGACATGGGGATGGAGAAGTTCTTCGATATCAAGTGCCGGGTTTCGGGATTGACGCCCGATTGCGTCGTCTTGGTGGCGACGGTCCGGGCCTTGAAGACCCATGGGGGTGGTCCCAAGGTTGTGGCCGGACGGCCTCTCGACGCGGTGTACACCGAGGAGAATCTCCCGCTTCTCCAAGCCGGGATGAGGAATCTGAAGGCTCATCTCGATATCGCAGCCCGGTTCGGGGTGCCGGTGGTGGTGGCCATCAACCGATTCCCCACCGACAGCGAGCATGAGCTGGCCCTGGTCCGCAAGTCGGCGCTCGACGCAGGCGCCTTCGCCGCGGTGACCAGCGACCAGCACGCACGGGGCGGGGAAGGGGCACGTGATCTCGCTGCCGCCGTGGTCGAGGCGAGCAACCAGCCCAACGAGTTCCGATTCCTCTATCCCCTGGATCGGCCGATCAAGGAGAAGATCGAGACGATCGCCACCGAGGTCTACCGGGCCAGAGCCGTTGAATACCTGTCCCCGGCCGAGGCTCAGATCGGCGACTTCGAGAAGGCGGGGTTCGGCTACCTCCCCATCTGCATGGCCAAGACCCACCTCTCCATCAGCGACGACCCCACGGTGAAGGGCGCACCCGAGGGCCACATGGTCACGGTGCGTGAGGTGCGCGCATCCGTCGGCGCCGGCTTCATCACGCCGATCCTGGGTGAGATGCGAACCATGCCCGGATTGGGGGCCACCCCGGGCTTCATGAAGGTCGACGTCAACGAGGATGGGGATGTCGTCGGGCTCACCTGACCCCGTCGGGTCCATTCTCAATGCAGCGCGTCACATATGCGTGACGCCATGCATTAGGAAGGCGGCTCCAGTCCCCGCACCCGCTGCTCCCCGGTGTAGAGGGTGAACCCTGTGGGGCGGAGGAAGCCGACCACCGTCATGTCGAGCTCTTCGGCCAGCTCCACGGCCAGGGTGGAGGCGGCGGAGACCCCACACACCAGGGAGAGCCCGGCAACCGCTGCCTTCTGCACGATCTCGAACGAGACCCGGCCCGAGACCAGGAGACCGAGGTCGCGGATCGGCCACCTGTTGGTGGCGAGATGGCCGACCAGCTTGTCCACCGCGTTGTGCCGACCCACGTCCTCCCGCACCGCCACCAGTGTCCCGTCGGCCGTGAAGGCGGCGGCGGCATGGATTCCCCCGGTGGAGCGGAAGGCGGGCTGCACCTCGATGAGCCGGTCGGGGAGCCCGAGCAGGACCTCACGGGAGACCTCGGGACCGGGGGGTGGAAAGGCTCCGGTCACCCGGATGGCGTCGATCGACGCCTTGCCACAGACCCCACACGAAGAGGTGGCGTAGAAGTTGCGTTGGAACTGCCCCGGATCGACTTTCACCCCGTGGCCGACCCGCACCTCCCAGCGGCCTTCGCCCAGATCCTCGACCGAAGCCACCTCCCCGGGCCCGGTGACGATGCCTTCGGTGATACAGAAGCCGAGGGCGAGCTCGGCGTCGTTGCCCGGGGTGCGCATCACCACCGCCAGCGGGGTCCCGTCGAGCCGGATCTCCACCGGCTCCTCGACCACCAGGTGGTCGTCGACCTGTTCGACCCCTTCCCGCACCCGGATCACCGTCCGACTGCCCACGGCTTCAGTCATCGATACCAACTCCCAAATGCGTCAGCCCGGAGCCTGCTTTCGTCGGAACGGCGAGGGTACATGCCGCCAGCAAGGACTCGGCCCCTCTCGGGTGAGCTGTGGGGAGATAGCGCCTATTGGCTCCTCTCTGTCAACTCCTGGGGGTCTGGGGTGGGCAAATGAGGACGTCTGTTGGCCGTTGGGCCGTCGGCGTGATCAGCTTTCGCCTCGGATGCTGACGCTTTGGTGAGGCCACACCCCAGACGGCTGGTCAGGTTACGCCGGCATCGTTTTGGCCTTCTTGGGCTGACCGTTTTGCCGTGGCGTGTCTGGTGAGGGGTAGCTGGGGAAGTCGCCTCGAGCTGACGGCCACCTCGGCCAGGAGTGGTCTTGGTGTTGGTCGGTCTCACGGTCGAGCTGCAGCTGACGCCAGACCGCGTCGCTGATCCGTCGTTTCAGACAGCGGAGCGCTTCTCGGCGGCTCTTTCCCTCTCCGAGTTTGCGTCGGAAATAGGCACGGCCGGGGTTGTCGTATCTGATCTGGGCGATAGCAGCGATGTGGATGGCGTGGTTCAACCGCCGGTTCCCGGCTCGGTTGAGTCGGTGCCGGTTCTGATCACGAGACGACCCCAACCAGAGGTCCAGGCCGCTAGCCATTCTCGAGCCACAATCCCTGCGAAGGGGTCGGGCAGCCGGTTCACGAGCGAACCATCCAGGACCCAACCCGAAGACTCGTACAGCCTCCAGGTCACGTCCACTTCTAACAAGAGGCCGGATAGCTCGCGGGCTTCGTGCCCGACGGATAAGCGTCTGGGAATGTCGTTATGGGCGGTCGAGAAGACTCCCGACGGCCCGGCCCGGTCTTACGACCGGGCCGAACGGGGCTTCGTATTGTTGGGTTATGCGCTTCTCAACCGAACGCAGTTGGTGAAACCGTGACTGCTGTCGAGAACGAACGCCGATATGTATGTCCCATCGCCGACGAAGAAAACATCTAGCGTCGGGTGTGGAGCAAGCTTCGATGCTGGATGATCGAAGTCGAAGGTAATCAGCACACCAGGGCCATTCACTCCGTCTCCTTCAAAGTTTGGATCAACGGACTCTACGAACCCGGTGGCGAACAACGGTTTGGCGAAATTGTCGGCATTGGATCCGCCCGACAACCCCGGTGGGAATGGATTCCCCCCTTGCTGGGCGCAGAACATGCCGGTGATCTCATGAACTGTTGCAGCCGCTGGTATGGCAAACGCCACCATCGCCATCGCCGAAACGAGTGCTACCGAGATAGCTCTCCTCATGGTCCCTCACTTCTCCTCGCTCCCGGACCCTGTTTGAGCCCTCCTGTTTTGGATGCTAACCGTGATCCCGTCACGGTGTCGTTGGGTGCTTCGGGTACGGACGGCGCCGCTACCGGAGGGAGGTGGCAGTGTCCTCGCCGAGCCGTCGCAGAGCCGTTGTCTGGCTCGGCTCTTGTTCCCCGCCGTCGGCATTTGAGCGTGCCAATCGCGTTGGACCCGAGGTTGTCACTGGACCGACAACACGGACAGCCGCTCATAACGCCTGATCCCGGGTGATAACGCACACGTCCGGAACGGAGCAGAACGGCATCACTTCGGCGCTCGGAGTCGCTGAGCTTGTGGTCAGTGAGGGAGGGCGGCTTCCGCCACCCTCCCTCGTGTCGTATGGGACTCGTCGGCTAGTCGCCGAGGTCGAATCGGTATGTCGTTTCGTCTATTGGTTCAGGCGTTTGGGCGTTGGCAGTTAGCGCCTCGAACGCGGCCGCAGCTTCGGCCTTGTTCTGCCCGAAGGCTGTGCCTTTGAAGGGGAATGTCGTCTCCTGTGTCTGTGGGTTGAGGTGCCCGAATTGTTTGGCACCGGCAGTCGTGTTGCTGCTCAGGTTCCAGATGATCAGACCACGTGTGATGTCGGACTCATAGATTCGTCCGTTGTACCAATAGGTCGACCAGTCTCCGCCGAGGACGAGCGAGGTGTCGCTCAAAGGCGCCGGGTCGGCGAAGGCGACCTCGGTGGCATTCATCGTATCGGTGAAGTCGATCACGCTGACCCCCGACTGGTAGTTCCCGGAGACCAGCACATACCGCTTGTCCGTGGGCACCACGTTGTAGTTGTGCCAGGTGCAGTTCTCGGTGTTGGTCTGTGGCCTTTGGTGCAGGAAGGTTCCCAACGGTGCGCCGGTCCGCGCCTCGAAGAAGAACAGCGAACGATTCACCTCGCTGCTGGTGGCCTGACATTGAGCCTGGCCGCCACCTCCGGGCTCATGCCCGAAGATGAGCACCTCGCCGTCCCAGGTGAACGAGGCCGAGTGGCCGATGCTGACACCCGGAATCGCCTGCGAGTAGAGGATGGCTGGATCTTCCAACGATCCACCGTCGGCCGGATCGAGACTCCACACGCTGAAGCCATTTCCGCCGGCACAGGCCGCCAGGTTGGCGTCACCGAGAATCACACCGGTGTCGTGACAGCTTCTCACCGGTGGTGCCGGGTTGCTACTCACGGTTCCGGTGGCGGGCAGACCGGCCTTGATGACGTTGGCGTCGTCAAGGGAGATCATCACCGAAGGGATCCCAATCGTCGGGTCGGTGCCCCCCATCGTGATCGGGGTTCCGGCCACGTTGTTTCCGACGATCATCGCGGTGGCGCCGGCGGCCTGGGCGTTCTGAGCCTTCACTACAAAGCCGCAGGTGCCCCGGTCGACCAGTGCGATTGCGCCCGCAGGAAAGCCGACAAACGGCTCGCACCCATCCGTCGGTACCCCCACCCCATCGTCAACCAGGACGATGTCGCCACTTACACCGGCGGTGTCGGGAGCCGGTCCGAAGTTGGCTCCGGTCGCCTGGTACTCGCCTGCCGCCGACGACGGCTGGTCGACGGTGACCAGGTTGGGTAGTGTCCCCGGAATTCCGGAAGGTTCGAACCTCAGATGCGACGCCGAACCCGGATCGTCGAGTGGCACTTCGATGATGTCGATCCCCGGACACGCCCCACTCGAGGGGCTGCTGTAAACCAGCAACCGGTTATTGGCGAGGTCGGGGACCCCGGTGGCGGTGTGGGAGCCGCAGTCGGTTTCGACGAAGGTGAGCCCCACCGGGTTGAGGGGGTCACTGACATCGAAGACATGGACTCCCTCGGCGCCCGCTGGGGTGAACACGCCACCGCAATCACGTCCCCCGGCTGGAGTAGGCGAGTTCCAGGACCGCACCAGGACATTGTCCCAGATGATGACGTCGCCTTGATTACCGGCGCTCGAACCCTGAACACATCCGTCGAAGTTGTTGACCTCGACGGGGTTGTCAGGCTCGCTGACGTCGATGATCCGGAACCCTTCATAGGTCCCCTGATATGCGGTCTTGCCCCAGAACGCCAGGTCGGAGTTGAACAACCCCGAGCCAGGCCCCGACGGCGGAACAGCGCGTTCGCTGAAGCCCATCGGGTGCATGTTCTGCGTAAAGTCAAAGGTAGCCACGGCGTCTTCCACCGGCTCCGCCACCGCAATGGCCGGGAACCACAAGGCGGCTGCTGCTACCACGACTAGGAGAGAACGCCTATGCATACGTACCTCCGCAGGGGTTTTCGTTGATAACGGGAGCACGCAGGTCAGAATGCTCGCTCCGGTCCTCCCCGGAGACCGGACAGAGCGTCTGGGCGACCCCCGGGAGCCGGACCCCAAGCCGTCATCCGACTCAGAAGCTACACGAGGCGAGGCACCCAGTGTCGGCGAGGAACGGACCGCCCCTACCTCCATCGTCAGAGAACAACCTGTCCGGCTGTTGTGTGGAGGCACCCCGATCACCAGTCGCCAGCGCCACCTTTGAGTTTTCGCACCCTGTCGTCCCAGTGTCGACATCCCTGTCGGCCCGGTAACCGAGAGCCTCAGCCAAGGGAACAGGGAGCGCCTATTGGCTCCTCTCTGTCAACTCCTGGGGGTCTGGGGTGGGCAAATGAGGACGTCTGTTGGCCGTTGGGCCGTCGGCGTGATCAGCTTTCGCCTCGGATGCTGACGCTTTGGTGAGGCCACACCCCAGACGGCTGGTCAGGTTACGCCGGCATCGTTTTGGCCTTCTTGGGCTGACCGTTTTGCCGTGGCGTGTCTGGTGAGGGGTAGCTGGGGAAGTCGCCTCGAGCTGACGGCCACCTCGGCCAGGAGTGGTCTTGGTGTTGGTCGGTCTCACGGTCGAGCTGCAGCTGACGCCAGACCGCGTCGCTGATCCGTCGTTTCAGACAGCGGAGCGCTTCTCGGCGGCTCTTTCCCTCTCCGAGTTTGCGTCGGAAATAGGCACGGCCGGGGTTGTCGTATCTGATCTGGGCGATAGCAGCGATGTGGATGGCGTGGTTCAACCGCCGGTTCCCGGCTCGGTTGAGTCGGTGCCGGTTCTGATCACGAGACGACACGGCGACCGGTGCGGTTCCGGTGTAGCTGGCGAAGTGGTTCCTTGTGGGGAACCGGGATATGTCACCGACTTCTCCGAGGATGAGCCCGGCGCTGACAGCGCCCACCCCATAGATCCGGGTCACGGTGGTCCCTGATGCTTTCACCGCGGCGTGGATCTTGAGAGTGACGTCGTCGATGCGCCGGTCGAACCGTTTCATGTCCTCGATGTGATCCAAAGCCAGTTCGACTCTCATCAACGAAGCCGGATCCGACACCTCCAGCCCTGTGACCAGGGCTTCTGCCCGTTCCGCGGTTAGATGCCGAGGCATGCCACCGGGGACGAGCTCCCTGAGCAGCCGATGCAACCGACACACCGACTGGGTTCTCGACCCAACCAGCTCGTGGCGTCGATCCGACAACAGTTTCAACGCAACGTTCTCATCATCGGGCCGGACCATCCACAGCCGACGGGAATGCAACGCAGCCCGGGCGATCGCCACCGCATCGGTGTCGTCGGTCTTCGTGCCATGACCAGACGAATACACCCTCACCCGGGTGGCCAGCTTCGCAGGCACATCAACCACCATCTCACCCGCAGCCACCAGACGTTGAGCGACACTCCGACCGATCCCGTTCGCTCCCTCCACAGCCCAGATCCGATCACTCCAACCAGACACCGCCTCCAACATGGCCACCAGACCATCAGCAGTGTTCTCAAACCGACGTCTCGCCACCAACGTCTCCTCAGCGTCCAACACTGCGATCGTGTTCGACGCCTTATGAGGGTCGAGGCCGATAACCAGGGCGGACATCCCGCACCTCCTCACACTCGTCTCCAATGACGTAGAAAGGGACGGGCAATGCCTCTTAGAGCAGAGCAAACCTCTCTTCAGTCACACCCCAACCAGAGGTCCAGGCCGCTAGCCATTCTCGAGCCACAATCCCTGCGAAGGGGTCGGGCAGCCGGTTCACGAGCGAACCCATCCAGGACCCAACCCGAAGACTCGTACAGCCTCCAGGTCACGTCCACTTCTAACAAGAGGCCGGATAGCTCGCGGGTTCGGCGTCGCTCCTACTGGCCCGTGTCACGGCGATATGTGCGCGCGATTCTCGAGGATCAAATGGTCAAGGCTGGTAGAAGCCATGAGGCTCCAACACAGGACCGTCCGCCACGGCTGGCATTCGCCGCCGATTGGCCGATGCCAGCCGGGCGCCGAGAGCCAGGCCGAAGAGAAACAAGCCCGCTGCCAGTTGGAGTCGATCCCCTCCATCGCCTGCCGGCTCTCCGGAGATCAAGGCACCGATCGGCGTCACGATGGCGCCGGGTTGGACACCGGGATCCCCTCCTCCGAACACCCCCGGCATATCCCACAATGGAGTATCAGGGGCAATCGGCCACAGCAGTAGCAGGACGGCCCCGATCAGGCTGGCCCATGCGATCCAACGAAAGGAAAAAGGCGAGAGCGCCATGAGTCAACAGTACGTTCCTAACACACGGAAGTCGATCGTCCGGCGACAATCGCCCGGGTACTCGGATTCTAGTTGCACGACCCAAGGCGACTGGCGGTGCGTGATGCCTATCCCAGATCGACGAAGCCTGCTCGATTCGAGCGACACTCGCTCGCTGCGGTCGACACACCCGAGCCACGTTCTGGATCGCCGCCTCGGATAAGCACCCAATGCTCTGAGATCCTTGCCCGGTAGAGCCGGAAGAGCGCCGATCCCTGCACATCGTCTAGTACCCAACCGTTGCCGATCTCCTCTTGGGACACGCGGTCGACCCAGAGGAAGTTGAGGTAGTCCTCGGACACATACCAAACAGGGGAAACCAGGGATGTCCGACCTCGTCAGTCGTCCCCAGCGCCATGTAGCTGTTTGTATCGATCACACGTCTTACGCGGTCGGCGAGCTCAAGATCCATACAGCGTCTCCCGCGCTTCTCGCAGCTCACTCACCAACGCGATCGGATCCCTCCCATGAGCGTCTCCCATCGATTCAACGGCCGCCCGGTCCACGTGTTACCTCGGTCGATCAGGTGTTCGGAGGCGGTAGTCGAGCAGAACGGAGTCGTCGTCGAAACGACGTGTCGTGTTGAGTGAAAGGTCGACCCACGCTGCGTCGGGGAGGGCTCGGGTTCCTCCACCTACGATCGTCGGGACCAAGCGCAGTAGATACCGGTCGACCAGACCTGCCCGGATGGCCTCGGCGGCTAGGCCGGCGCCACCGATGGATATGTCGCGCTCGGCTTTTTCTTTCATGGTCTGGACCACTTCGGGGTCGAACGTCCGCTCCAGGCGGGTCCGCGGTTCCGGCACGGTGTCCAGGGTGGATGAGTAGACCACCTTGTCTGTCGCCCGCCACGCCTCGGCGAACTCGCGTTGTACCTCGGGGAGGTCGTCGAGGGGAAGTGCGTCCCAGACCCTCATCGTCTCATACATGCGACGGCCGCAAAGGAAGGCGCCGACCGATCGTTGCAGGTCGTTGAAGAAGACATGCACCTCCTCAGATGGCTGTGACCAGTCGAAGTTGCCATTCTCGTCGGCGATGTAACCGTCGAGTGATGTGCTGATGGCGTAGATGAGGTTGGCCATGGAATCCTCCTGGTTGGTCTACCGATTCAAGATGACGACAGAAGGGCCGGAAGCTGATCGGACGGTATAGCGTCGCCGATAGCCCCGAACGCCGGACGCGCATACATTCAGGCTGCGGAGAAGGGCGACAGCTCTACCTGAATGCGCGTTGACATGTCTACGACCCCTAATCCAATTACCAACGGCCGCTCTCGACCTGGATCTGGTTCTCCGACAAGAATCCGCAACTCTCACGTGCTTGTCGGCAAGGACATGGCTATCGCCTGGGAACGCTCGCCGGAGCTGACCCCCCACAATCTCGGGCAGGCTGCTGAATCCTTGATCCTAGAGCTCTCCCTCGTTCCGCAGGCGGTTGGTCTCCATCTGAAATGCGGATGCAAGACTCTCCAGGCGGTCGATAAGAGGCGCCAGGGCCGTCATTCCATCCTCGAGGGTGTCACCCAACTCGGTGTCGCTTTCAGCGTCGAGTTGAAGCTGTGCCAGCTTCATCGATACCGCCACCAACGACCTATGGATGTCCTCCAAACTGCGCTGGATCTTCTCTCTATGTTCCAATGTCTCTGCCATGTTCACCCCCGATGCAGCAGGAGCCTCTCCGATGTACGAGATGCATTCATTCTGGCGCAGTAACGCACATTCGGCACGACCGTCCGGGATCGGCACTTCGGCGTGCGTTTCAAGGCGGGAATCGATAGGTAATTCTGAATGATCGGACGGCGTCACCAGGAACCCGCCGGCCAAACAGAACGATCCGGTTGGATGGACCGAGAACGACAGCGGGAGGAATCGCCGTGCAACCCAACGAGATCACCGATGCTCTGAATCGACCGATCAGTCAGGAAATGTTGGCTCGCGACGGGACCCGTTTGGCCTATGTCGCCAAGGACGGCACGCCGCGGAACGTACCCATCGGGTTCACCTGGAACGGCTCGGAGATCGTCATGTGCACTTCGAAGAACGCCCCGAAGCTTCGAGCCTTGTGCGAGAACCCAATGGTTGCCCTGACGATCGACACCGAGGTGCACCCGCCCAAGATCCTGCTCATCCCGGGGTCGGGCCGAGCTGGACTTCGTCGATGACATCCCCGACGAGTATCTCGAGGCGACCAGCAGCTACGAGATGACGCCCGAGCAACGGGTCGAGTGGGAGGCGGAGGTGCGTTCGCTCTACCGCGACGGCATGGTCCGGATCGTCGTCACCCCGACGTGGGTGAAACTGATCGACTTCGAGACGACTCTGCCGAGCGCGGTCGAGGAGCTGGTCCGGCAGCGGGAGGAGCGTCAGCGCGGCTGAACGGAGATCGCTCCAATATCCGAGGGACTCCATTCTCAATGCAGCGCGTCACATATGCGTGACGTCATGCATTAGGAAGCCAGTTATTGCTCCGACGGCTCCAGGATCACGACTGCGGTCTCACCGGACCGGAGCGCCGAATAGGCGTCCAGGGTCCCGTCTATCTCACGCCACCTCGACCAGAGGCGCGAGCGTTCCTCTCCTTCTGCGGCCCGCCCTGTGACCTTGCGTCGGCCCTCTGCGAGATCGACGGTGGCTCGAGGATGGGCCTGAAGGTTGAGCCACCAGGCGGGGTCAGGGTCGGCCCATCCGTTCATAGCCATGGTCACCAGGTTCGGACCATCCTCGAAGTAGCCGAGGATCGCACTCCGTTCCCGGCCACTGCGACGCCCAATGGTCGTGAGACGCATCATGCCCCACCGGTTGGGACGGGGACGCCGTAGTCCGAATCGGCCACCAGTAGCGCGGTACAAGCCCCGGTGCGTCGACCACGCCAGGCGAACGAACCACCGAGGAGGAAGCCGCACTCGTTTCTCAGCTTCGTCGGACAGGGCGCGCTCCATGTAGGGACGCGTCAAGCTAGCTGTGAGTGGAACCCTCTTCTCTATCACAATGCACCGGATGTGATACCTTGTGCTTCTATGTATTCCGGTTCTAGGTATCGGGAGGCGTGATGCAGATCGACAAGGACCTCGTTGCGGCGGCGGCGACGCCGCTGGTGCTGGCGATCCTCGCCGACGGGGAGAGCTACGGGTACGCCATTCTGAAGCGCGTACGAGAGTTGTCGGACGGTGAGCTCGAGTGGACCGATGGGATGCTCTACCCGCTGCTCCATCGTCTCCACCGGCTCGGGTACGTGACCACCGAGTGGCGAACGCCGCCCGAGGGTCGGCGCCGCAGGTATTACGCGATCACCGATGAGGGGCATGCCGCACTCGCTGAGCACAGGCGACAGTGGGCGACCGTGACCCGTGCGTTGGGTGACCTCTGGGGCGGCGCCGACCTGCTCCCATTCGCGCTGGGGAGGGCCTGACCCGTGGAGCGTTTGGAGTCGGAGATCGCGGAGTGGCGGGCCTTTGTCGAAAATAGCCCAGCGGTCGATGGACGTGACGTGGAGGAACTCGAGGCCCATCTGCGCGATCAGATCGCTGATCTGGCCGCTGCCGGTCTCGATGCCGATGAGGCGTTCCTGGTCGCTGTGAAGCGGATGGGAAGAGTCGATGAGTTGTCGCGGGAGTTCGCGCGCGAGCACCGCGGAAGGCTCTGGAGACAGCTCGTCCTCTCCGGCGGGGCCGAGCGGCCGGAGTCCGACAGCCGGTGGCCGGAGGCGGTGGTGTTCGCCGTTGCGGCGGCGGTCACGATCCAGGTCGCGCGCCTGGCCGCCGGGTTCCCGAGCGAGGAGTCAGGGTGGCTGCTTCGGAACGCCAGCCTGTTCGTGCTGCCCTTCCTCGCCGGCTACTTCGCCCGCCGACGCCGACTCTCCCTGCGCCAGTCCCTGGTGACGGCCGCCCCGTTCGTCATCGCCGCCGTCGTGATCAACCTCTACCCGTACCTCGAGGGCGGATCGACCGAACTGCTCGTCGCCGCTCACCTTCCCGTCACGCTGTGGCTCGTCGTCGCCTACCCGTACATGAGCGGCGTCGTGCGATCGCATGAGCGGCGCATGGACTTCCTCCGTTTCACCGGCGAATGGTTCATCTACTACGTGCTGATAGCGCTTGGAGGCGGGGTCCTCGTGGCGCTGACCGCGCTCATCCTCGAACCTACGGGTGTCAATACCGAGCGGGTCGTCGAGTGGGTGTTGCCCTCCGGAGCGGCGGGCGCCGTGATCGTGGCCGCATGGCTCGTCGAATCGAAGCAACGGGTCGTGGAGAACATGGCGCCGGTGCTCACCATGCTCTTCACGCCGCTGTTCTCGGTGATGCTGGCCGGCGCCGCGGTCGTCTACGCCGCGACCGGGTTCGGTGTGGCGTTCGATCGCGAGCTCCTCGGTGTCTTCGACGCCCTGCTGCTGGTGGTCCTCGGGCTCGTCTTGTACGGGATTTCCGCCCGGGACTCGTCCAGCCGGCCCGGCTGGATGGACCGCATCCAACTGGTGGCCGTCGTCAGCGCCCTCGTGCTCGACGTGATAGTGCTCTCCGCGATGATCGCCCGGATCGGCGAGCTTGGGTTCACCCCGAATCGAACGGCAGTGCTCGGCCTCAACCTCGTGCTCCTGGTGAGCCTGGTCGGGACCGCGTGGCTATCCACCCGGTTCATCACCGGAAGGGGCACCTTTCACCGACTCGAGCGCTGGCAGACCGCCTACCTGCCTGTCTTCGCCCTCTGGGCCGCCGCGGTCGTGGTGATCCTCCCACCATTGTTCAACTTCACCTGACCGCATCTGCCGGTAGCTAGCGTCAGTGGTGAGGGAGCGGCATGTCGGAGCAACGCACGCGCCATGGCAAGGCAGCAGTCACCATCGCAGCATGCTGTGTGGCATGGGTGGTCGGATCCACGTTGGTCTACAGGTCCGGCGGCCTGAACCCTGCTGGTCTCGTCCCGAGTCTCGGGTGTGTGGTCGCGCTGTGGGGTGCCGTCAGGTCCGATACCAGCCTCATGTGGTTGGGAACGGCCGTCGTCGTTGTCTCTGCAGTGGCCTTCGTGTTCAGCATTGGGCTGGTCGTTGCACCCGCGGCGGTTGTCCTGCTGATTGGTTCGCTCGTGCTCGCACGCGGCCGACGGGTCAGCGCATGACGGTCGGGAGCTGCTGCCGGTGGGTGCGGGTTCTCAGCCGGTCAGGTACCGCCGACGCAGTGCGGCGGTCGTCCGCCTGGGCAGGACGTCGGCGTCGAGCAACTCCTCGAGGGTCACCGAAGCGAATGTCGATGTGTCGGCGAGCAGCCCCCGATACTGAGCGCAGGCGTCCTCGAAGTCGGAGCTGTCGGCGGGATGGACCACGAGGTACCGCCCCCAGGTCCAGGTGCCGCTCTCGTGTTGGAGCATCGACAGCAGCAGCAGGTGCTCGAGCCACATCACGCAGAGGGCAGACCTCCCCTTGACGCCATCGATCGCGCCCCGCCTGAAGACCCCCGACCTCTCGGCCACCTCGACGTAGCGCGGCATGTTGCTTGGTTTCGGGACCTCCGGCTTGGCCCACTCGTGATAGGTGGTGTCGACAGCCAGGATCCCCTGGGTTCCGTCGCCGAGGTCGAGCACGAAGGCGACGTCGAAGGCGCGGAGGCTGTTCAGGTAGGCGGGATCGAATCGGCCCGGTGAGTGGGCAAAGCGAACCTCGGACACCGTGCCCGGGGCATCCGGCCACCAGACGTGGACGGTCCGGTCGGCTCGCTCCAGGTCGGCGGCCAGGTCGCCGAACAGGTTGAAGGACAATGCTTCCGACGAAAGGAGGTCGGCCCAGAGACGCTGATGATCGAAACTCTGATGAGGCTCTATGAACGAGGTCCTGGCTTTCGCCGCCTCCAGCGCTCCTGCGGTGAGGAAGTTGGCGCCGGTCTCCTTTGCGTAGGCGAGTGGGAGTCGACTCCCTATCGGTCGCGGCGGCTCCGCGCCGGGTTTGGGTGCGATCGGCCGCGAACCGATCGGGTGGCCGTTGGCCTCATGCCACCGGGCCTGGTGGTAGCGGAGCCCTCTGGCGGAATTCGGTCATCCTCGGTCGGCCCGGGACCCGATCCGCCGACTCCCACCAACGATGAGTCGCCTCCAGCTCCTGTCTGGTCGGCGCTCCCGACACTACGGCTGACGCAGTCTGCGAGCGATCGACTCCAAAGAGACGGCGACACTCCGGCGCCATACCCTGAGATTGTCGTCGAGTCGCTTCGCCAGAGACCGCCTCGCGGCGACATCTGCCACGCCCGGCCCACCCCGGTGCGCCTCCATCGCGATTTCGGCGAGCCCCTCGGTGATGAATGAGGCCAGACGCCCCGCCTCGCCTGGAGTCAGATGCGAAGTGGCGACACAAGTGTCTCCATGCCAGAGACTGAGGACGATGAAGCCGGAGTCGTGATGCCAGGTGGCTCGCATCGCCGAACGGTCACCGTCCGAGATGAGCTCGCGTCTTTGTTCGGGAAGTCTGTGAACCTCAGCCATCCGACTGTTCCCTGTTTGGCCCTTCCTTGCATCTCTACCGATCTCCAAGCTACCAGCGGGCGAGGGTAGGAGAATCCGGTCTAAGACCCCGACATGGCTAACGATCTAGCCCTTTAGCGCCGATAACCTGACCTTCATGACCCGTCGTCTCGCGCTCGCCGTCGCGCTCGCCCTCGCCTTCGCCATCGGCGCCTGCACCGAGGACACCACGGGCACGACCACGACGGAACAATCGGCCGCCACCACCACGACCCGGGTCGAGAGCACCACAACCACCACCGCCGCGCAGGTCACTACGACGACGCTCCCCGAGCCCCCCTGGGAGGACCTTCCCGGGATCGAGGCCCTTCCCCAGGAGGTGCAGGACGAATTGCTCGACCTGGTCCGCACCACCGAGGAGATCCGAGGGCTTCGCTTTCAGGAGCCGCCGACGATCACGATCGTCACCGAACAGGAGCTCGAGGACAGAGTCCGTCAGCAGATCGAGGAGGAATCCGACGACTTCCCTGCCGACGAGGCCCTCTACAAGCTGCTCGGGCTCCTCGAGGACGACGTGGACTTGCAACTGCTTCTCACCGATCTCTACGGCGAGCAGGTGGCCGGCTACTACGACGGTGACACCAGGGAGCTGGTGGTGCCAATGCGGGAGGAGGGCTTCAGCATCGTGCAGAGGGCCACGATGATCCACGAGTTGACCCACGCGTTGACCGATGAGCGTCTCGACTTCCACCCGGTCTACATGGCCTTGCTCGACGAGGAGCGTCTGGACGAGGCCTCGGCCTATCAGGCACTGATCGAAGGCGACGCCAGCATGACCGAGCTGCTCTTTCTCCAGACCCTCAACCAGCGCGAGATCGGGGAATTCTTCGCCGAGGCTCTCGACATCGACACCGAAGCCCTCGACCGGGCCCCGATGTTCATCCAGGACTCGCTGATCTTCCCGTACGACTCGGGTCTGGCCTGGGTGCAGGCTCACTACAGCCAGGACCGCTGGGCGACGGTCAACGACGCATACGACCGAATGCCAGAGCTGCCCGGGTCCACCGAGCAGATCATCACGCCCAGCGACTACGAGCGGGACCTCCCGATGAGATTCGACGTGGTGGCTCCGACCCTCCCCGGTTACGAGCTCGAGCGGGAGTCGGTTTGGGGCGAATTCGGGTTCCGGATCATGATCGACCAGGTGCTCGGGGAAGAGGTCGCTGTCGACGCGGCCGACGGATGGGGTGGGGACTACTACGCGCAATGGTTCGACGGTGAGAACGCGGCATTGTTGATCATGTTCGAGGGTGACACCGAGCGGGACACCGAGGAGCTGAGAGCCGCTCTTCTCGACTATGCCCGCACCAGCGTCGCCGAGGAGGACTGGGTTTGGGTCGAAGTGTTCGACGGTCGGCTCGCCTTCATCGCCGCTGACCAGCCCGAGATCGGGGAGACGATCCTCGCGTCGGTCGGGGGCTAGACCGGTTCCGCCTTGCCCGATGATCACGTAGCGTCGTCGGCATGGAGCGGGTCAGGCTCTCGACAGAAGATTGGAAGGTAAGTGGGTACATGGCGCGCACCCTTGCCGACCGTTTCCTCGGAGTCCGACGTGCGCCGCCCGGCTCGGTCGTCGTGATCCCGGCTCGCAGTGTGCACGGTTTCGGTCTGGGTCAGCCGCTCGAGGTGGTGGGACTCGACGCCGGGATGAGGGTCGTCGCCACCGCCACCCTGCGCCCCAACCGGATCGTCGTGTTCCCCGCGGCCAGTCTCATCGTAGAGCTGCCGTCGGGGCGACCGGTCCCGGAACCGGGCGACCTGGTCGAGGTCACCGGTGGTTGAGGGCGGGCGCCTGCTGGTCTGCGCCACCCCGATAGGCAACCTCGGTGACGTCTCGGATCGTCTCCGTGAGGCCTTGCTTACAGCGGACATCGTCTATGCCGAAGACACGAGGCGCACCGCCATCCTGCTTCAGCATGTCGGGGCAAAACCCAAGGTGAGATCGCTCTTCGTCGGCAACGAGCAAAGAAGGGTCCCGGATCTGCTCGATGCCCTCGGCCAGGGTCTGACAGTTGTGATCGTCAGTGATGCGGGCATGCCCGCCGTGTCCGACCCGGGGTCCGAGACAGTGAGACTGGCTCGGGGAGCCGGTTACCCGGTCGTCGTGATACCCGGGCCCTCGGCCGTGACCACGGCGGTGGTGTTGGCCGGCTTCGGGGCCGACCGCTTCGTGTTCGAGGGCTTCCTACCCCGAAAGGGAAAGGAACGGTCGGAACGTCTGGCCCGGATCGCCACCGAGGATCGGCCGGTGGTGCTGTTCGTCAGCCCGCACCGTCTGACGGTTGACCTGGAGGCGATCGGCGCCGTCACCGGCCCCGATCGGGAGGTGGCGATCACCCGAGAGCTGACCAAGCTCCACGAGGAGGTCTGGGTGGGGCCGGTCGGGCGGGCGGTGGAGGAATGGTCTGACCGGGAGGCCAAAGGCGAGTTCACGGTGGTCGTGGCCCCGGGGGCGATGGAGAGTCTGTCCGTGGAGACCGCCATCGGCGAAGCCCGGGATCTCGTCGCCGGCGGATCGTCGCCTTCGGAGGCGGCGAAGAGGGTGGCCGGAGCCACCGGAGTCTCCCGTCGATCGATCTACGAGGCCCTGATCGGAGATCAGGACCGGAGCTGAGCCCGGCAGGAGGCGCAGATCCCCTTGCCCTTGAACGGGGTGACCTTGGTCTCGGTACCACAGAAGGTGCACGTGTCGGTCAGCTTGCGCATGACGATGGAGCCACCTTCCACTGCGATGAAGAGATGATCACCCTCCCGGATGTTGAACAGCCTTCTCGTCTCCGCCGGGATCACTATGCGACCCAGGTCGTCGATCTTTCGGGCGATGCCTGTTTCCATATGAACCTCACCTCCCCGCGGGGCGAGCCTACCCGTGGGGTCACAGCCGATGCCGGGTACCGTCCCGGCCATGGGATGGGTCGACACCCACTGTCATCTCCAGCTCGACGAGCGAGAGCCCGACGAACTGCTGGCGCGCGCCACCGATGTCGACTGGGTCGTGGTGCCGGGAGTCGACGCCGAGAGCTCCAAGGCGTCAGCACATCTGGCCGGGCTGAACCCGGATCGGGTCGTGGCCACCTCTGGCCTCCACCCTCATGACGCCGGGCTATGGGCGGTCCAGTCGGCCGCGATCACCGAGATGGCAGAGCAGGCGGCGGCGGTGGGGGAGACCGGGCTCGACTTCTACCGAACCCTCTCCCCGCCCCAAGAGCAGATCGACTCGTTCCGTGCCCAGGTCGGTCTTGCCGTCGATCTGGGCAAGCCGATCATCGTCCACTGCCGGGATGCCTTTGCCGAAGTCTTCTCCATCCTCGACGAGATGGGGGCGGGCCCGCACACGGTCCTGCATTGCTGGACCGGCGGGCCGAGATGGACCCGCCGCTTTCTCGACCTGGGAGTGACGTTCTCGTTCGCCGGGCCGGTCGCATTCGAGACCGGGGAAACAGTCAGGCTGGGGGCAGCGCAAGTTCCTCCCGAGCGGGCGATGGTCGAGACCGACACGCCTTTCCTGGCGCCACCCCCACACCGGGGATCGGCCAACGAGCCGGCCTGGGTCGCCCTGGTCGGTGCGGCGCTGGCCCGGGTCTGGGACATCCCGGTCGAGGAGGTGGCGCGGGTCACCTCCTCCAACGCCGCCCGGGTGTTCGGGAGGTGACAGCCCAGTCCCGGTCCGAGATCGCCGGTTTGCTCCGTGAGCACGGTGTCGCCCCTTCCCGTCGTCTCGGCCAGCATTTTCTCGCCGATCCCAACATCACCCGCAAGATCGTGGGCTTGGCCGCGGTGGGGCCCGGGGAGCAGGTAGTCGAGGTCGGGGCCGGAACGGGCAGCCTGACCCGAGCCCTCGCCTCCACGGGCGCCCACGTCGTTGCCTACGAGATCGATGCCGGTCTGCTCTCCGTGCTCGAGGACGTGACCGCGGGCCTCGACGTCGAGCTCCGCTTCCTCGATGTGACCACCGCCGACCTCGCCTCCGACCTCGGTGGCGGGCGATGGACCATGGTGGCCAACCTCCCCTACAACGTAGGGACACCCCTCCTCCTCGATGCCCTGCGCCGGGTCGAGCAGATCGATCGGTTCGTGGTCATGGTCCAGCGGGAGGTGGCTGAGCGGCTCGTAGCCGAACCGGGCGGCGGGCAATATGGCATCCCCTCGGTGGTGGCCGGGATCCATTCCCGGGCCAGGCTCGCCTTCCGGGTACGGCCACACGTCTTCTACCCGCCGCCGAAGGTGGAGTCGGCGGTCGTGGTCCTGGATCGCGCCCCGGCCCCGGAAGGGGCGGAGCGGGCGATCGAGATTGCCGGCATCGCCTTCAACCAGAGACGAAAGATGCTGCGGCGATCGCTGGCCGAGCTCTTCGACGACCCGGTCTCGGTCCTGGAGGGAGCCGGGCTCGATCCGACGGCGCGAGCCGAGGACCTCTCACCGGCCGACTACCTGAGCCTGGCCCGGGCATGACCGTCTACGAATCCCCGGCCAAGCTCAACCTGGCCCTGTGGGTCGAGCCGCCTCGGTCCGACGGATATCACCCGCTGCAGTCCTTGGTCCAGACCATCGAGTGGCTCGACCTGGTCGAAGTAGAGGAGGGCGACGAGGACATCCTGGTGGTCGAGGGCGCCGATCTCGACCCCGAGGACAACCTCCTGACGCGGGCGGTCGATGCGATGCGGGGGAGGGGCCACGTCCCGCCGCTCGATATCCGGCTCGAGAAGCGAATCCCGCTGGGGGCCGGTCTGGGCGGGGGAAGCTCCAACGCTGCCGCCACCCTGATCGCTGTCGCCGACATAGCAAAGCTCCCCAAGGCGCTGGCGGAGGAGGTGGGCCCCTCGCTCGGCTCCGACGTTGCCCTTTTCTTCGCCGGCGGCTCCTTGCTCATGACCGGGGTGGGAGACGAGCTGGAGCCGGTCCCGCCGCTGTCCGGTTTCGCGGTGGCGGTGGCTGTTCCCGTCTTCGAGATGTCGACTCCGGAGGTGTACCGGAGGTGGGACGAGTTGGAGGGACCGGTGGGAGAGGAGATTCTGCCCCGGCTTCTCCCTCCAGCTCTGCGCGAGGGGATCCCGATCCGCAACGACCTGACCCCGGCTGCGTTCGACTTGGAGCCGGAGCTCGCCGACTTCATGGCCGACCTGCGGGCGCAGTGGGGGGTGCCGGTGGCGATGACCGGCTCTGGCTCGGCCTGTTTTGGCCTCTTTCCGGGCTTGGACGAGGCCACTGGCGCCGCCGACTCGGTCGTCACCCGGTGCCGGGCGGCGGTGGGGGCTCGGCTGAGGGGTAAGGGAGTGTCGCGGTCGGCTTGAGCACGAAGCTGGTCAAACCGAATGCATGGCGTCACGTATACGTGACGCCATGCATTAGGAAGACAGTTCCTCGACCAGGTCCTCGTCGACCTCGATGCCGAGCCCGGGGCCGTCGGGGAGAGGGAACTCGCCGTTGTCGACGGTGATCGGGGTGTGGGTGACGTCGAGGATCACACCCTGGTTGGCCGGGCTGCAACCGAAGTCGACTCGATCCATGGCTGCGGCACAATGCAGGTTCGCCGCCGCCGACACCGACGATTCGATCACCTTCCCGGCCAGATTGATCCCGAGCCCGCCTGCGGAACAGATGGCGGCGCCACGCATCACACCGGTCATCCCTCCGTGTTTGATCAGCTTCAGGCTCACCCCTCCCACCCGGGTGCCCACGAACCCGACCACCGCAGCCAGGCTCCCCGCACTCTCGTCAGCACAGAGCCGCACCGGCGACGACTCCGCCAGCCGGAGCAAGGCGTCGCGGTCGGTCCTGTTCACCGGCTGCTCGACGAAGCGGATGTGGTCGCCGTCGAGTTGGGAGAGGAAGGATCGGGCCTGGTCTTCCTCCCAAGCCTCGTTCACGTCCCCGCACACCACCCCGCCATCCCCGACCAACTCGATCGCCTTGTCCAGGGTGGCCAGCTCCACTTCGGCGGGGGCCATGCCCAATTTGATCTTGAACCAGCGAAACCCCTGCTCGTGCCGTTCGGCCAGCTTGTCGGCGTCGACCGCGGCATCACCGCTACCGACCAGGGTCAGGGCCGGGATCCGGTCACGGACTGCCCCGCCGAGCAGCTCGTTAGCCGGGACGCCCAGTGCTCTCCCCGCCAGGTCGTGAACTGCGATGTCGATGGCCCCGATGGCGGTGGTGGCGGCGGGTCTCGTCGCGTTGAGTCGTCCCCAGAGATCGTTGCGTCGCATCGGATCCGAGCCGATCACGATCGAAGTGAGTGCGTCGAGGTCGGCGACGATGTCCTCCTGGGTCTGATGGGTCAAGGCCGGCGCTTCCACCCCCTCGCCCCAGCCCACCACACCTTCGTCTGACACCAGTTTGACCAGCACGTTCCCGGTCTTCTCGATCACCCCGTTCGACATCGGGATCGGGGTGCTCAAGGTCATCGTGATCGGGTACGTCGCCATCGCACGGATGCGCATCGTCTCTCCTCTATACCGCTCTACACGGCTCTACACCGCGAACCGGGCCATGGCCTCGTCGGTGAGCTCCACTCCGTGCCCGGGAACGTCGGGGACCCGGATGCGGCCGTCACTAACTTCGAAGGGCCGGGTCAGGGCGTCGGGAGGGATGAGCTCGGCGTACTCGACCATGAATCCCTGCCTGCTCGCCCCGACCAGGCTGATCGAAAGCTCGTGCCAGAGATGACTGCTCAGGGAGAGGTTGTAGGCGTCGGCGAGGTGGGCGATCTTGGCGAACTCGGTGATTCCCCCGCACCGTCCGACATCGGGTTGGAGGTAGGCGGCCGCCCGCCGGTCGCAGATCTCGCGGAACCCCCATCGGAAGTAGACATTCTCCCCGGCTGCCACCGGCACCGGCGACGCTGCCGCCACCTCGGCCAGGTCGTCGCTGCTCTCGGCGAGGACCGGCTCTTCGATCCAGGCCACCCCGTGATCGGCCAGCATCCGAGCCGTGTCCAAAGCCTGGATCACGGTGAAGCGCTGATTGGCGTCGGCGAAGAGGATGTGGTCCGCGCCCATCTCCCGGCGGAGCAGCGCGGTCCGCTCCCGGTCGCGCGGGCTGCCCACCTTGTACTTGTAGGCCACGATGCCCTTCTCGGCGAAAGCCTGGCATTCCTCGACCAACTCGCCGTCGCTGAGGCTGTGCCAGCCGCCGCTCCCGTACACCGGAACATCGTCCCGGAAGCCACCAAGCAGACGGTGCACCGGGAGACCGGCGGTCTTGCCAAACAGGTCCCAGCAGGCGATATCGACCGCGGAGAGGGCCCACGCCCCCAGCCCGCCTCGCATCCTGGGCTTGTTCGGGCTCCACATGCGGTGCCACAGGGCCTCGGGGGCCAGGGCGTCCTCGCCGACTACCAAGGGGGCGAGCTCGGCGTCGATGTAGGGCTTCACCGCGGCGGCAGCCGACCCGCCCAGCCCCGCGGTCATCCCGAAGCCGATCAGCTCGTCATCGGTGCGTAGACGCACCGACGTGGCGTCGACATGGGTGTAGGTGGAGAGGGCCGTGGTGATCGGATGGGGCAGGGGGAAGCGGAGGGCGGTCGTCTCCACCGCCTGGATCGTGGCAGCCACTTGGCCATGCTATGCGACGGGCCCGGGGGGCATCCCAGGTCGGGTAGCGTCGGCGGTCGTGGCTGTGGAGATCATCGCAGGCACCCCGCCGGGCGGGGGACAGGACCGGACCGCTCGTGCCCTCGCCGAGTTGCTCGGCTCCGGGGTCACGGTGACCAACCTCCCTGGTCGCGGCGGCGGGAACGCATGGGACCGGCTGGTGCGACGCAGGGGGGCAACCGATCTGGCTGCGGTGAGCTCACCGACTTTGATCACAAACGCCATCGTCGGCGAGTCCGATATCGACCATCGGGATCTCACCCCGCTCGGTCTCCTCTACACCGAGCACAGTGCCCTGGTGGTCCGCCCAGGCTTCGGGCTCGAGGAGCCCTCCATCCTGCTCGACGCCGTCGGCGAAGGGTCCGCCGCCGTCTCGTTTGCCACCGCTCCGGGCAGCATGAACCACCTGATCCTGGCCGAGATCGCCACTCATCTCGGTGTCCCGGTAACGACCCTTCCGATACGGGTGTTCGAGTCCGCCCCGCTCGCCCTGGCCGACCTGGTCCAAGGGAGCGGGCACATCGCAGTGGTCAGTGCGGTCAGCGCGGTCCCTGCACTCGGAGACGGGATACTGGCACCGGTGATGGTGACCTCACCGCAGCGGCTCGAGGGGGCATTCGCCGCCACGCCAACCTGCGTCGAGCTGGGAGTGCCCTGCGTACGGGGCACCTGGCGTGGCCTGGTCGGGCCACCGGGGTTGGACCGATCGATCGTCGATGCCTGGGGCGAGCGTCTCAGGGGAGCGATCGGGAACGAAGCTTGGCGTCGGCTTCTCGAGGACAATCTGTGGACGGACACCTTTCTCGGCCCGGACGAGACCGAGCGGTTCCTGGAGGCCGAGCGACAGCAGCTGAGCCAGCTGCTGGAGCAAGTCGGACTGGTGACGACGGTGGGCGATGGCTGAGATCGTCGGTGTGCTCGGGGTGACCCATAACCCGTTGATGTGGGCCAGTCTCCGGGAGACGGTTCCTCCGGACCTCGCCCACGTCGCCGCCAACTTCGATCGGCTCCGGTCCCACGTCGCCGGGTTGCGTCCCGACGTGATCGTGTTGGTCGCCTCGGACCACTTCCACATGTTCATGATGTCCAACATGCCTGCGTTCCTGATCGGCAAGGCGCCCCGGATGCGGGCAGGTCATCCCAACGAGAGTCGGGGCTTCGGGCTCGAGACGACCATGGTCCCCGGCGACCCTGGTCTCGGCGCCCACCTGCTCGGCGGGCCCGATCTCGCTCCGGTATTCGACTTCTCCTTCAGTGACGAGCCCTGGATCGACCACTCCTTCCTCGTCCCCCTGCTCTTGCTCACCCCCGATCTCGACATCCCCGTCGTCCCCGTGTTCTCCAACTGCAACGCGCCGCCTATCCCCGTGGCTGCCCGCTTCGCCGCCCTGGGCTCGTACCTGGCCGAGGCAATCGCCACCTTTCCCTCGGCACAGCGGGTGCTCTTGGTGGGCAGCGGCCATCTCGCCCACGAGCTGGGCGGCCCCCGCCAGTTCCTCGGGGTGAGCCCGGACCCGGGGTTCGACGAGAAAGCGGTGTCGTGGATGGCCGAAGGCGACCTGGAGGGAGCGGTGGCCGGGACCGGCTTCGGTCGTCTCACCGAGGCCGGTAACGAGAGCTACCAGTTCCTCAACTTCATCACCTGTCTCGCGGCAACGGGTGGGAGGCAGGCGACGATGGCCGAGGGCACCCCGACACGGTTCGGGAACCTGCCCTTCTTCTCCTGGGACATGACATGAGCCGCTACATGGTGAACAAGCTGATGTGGGATGTGGACCGGTCGGACGAGGCGCTCGCCCGGTTCAAGGAGGACCCAACCGTCTTCCTCGACGACTGGGAGTCACTCGCCGAGAGACCATTCCCGCCCTATCCCGACGGCGGTCATCTCACCGACACCGAGCGCGCCGCGGTGGAGTCCCGGGACTACGGGGCGCTCTACGCCATGGGGGTCAATCCCTTCTTGCTCTGGCAGTTCGCCCGGTCGGTGTCGGTCCCCGACGAGTTGGGCATCGACGGGTTGATCACTTCGTTCCGGGAGGCGGTGGCGCCACACGGCTACCCCGACTTCTACACCTGAGCTCAGGTGAGGAGACGGATCGGCTCCCCGTCGCGCCAGGCCTCGATCGACTCGACGACACCCTCGTAGAACACCTGGTACGACTCCCTGGTGACATACCCGATGTGAGGAGTGCACAGGATGCGCTCCTCGGTGCGGAATGGATGATCAGGGGGCAGCGGCTCCTCTTCGAAGACGTCGAGGGCGGCTCCGGCGATGACCCCGGAACGCACCGCCTCGAGCAGGGCCGCCTCCTCGACGATCGGCCCCCTCGATGTGTTGACCAGGTAGGCGTCGGGTCTCATCATTGACAGCTCGTCTCTGCCGATCAGCCCTCTGCTCCGGTCGCTCAACCGGAGGTGGATGGTGACGAAGTCGGACCGGCGCAATAGCTCGTCCATGGACACCGGGCTCACCCCGACCTCGGCGGCCCTCTCCCTGGTCAGGTTCTGGCTCCAGGCGAGCACATCCATGCCAAAGGCCTGCCCCAGTCTCGCCACTTGCGATCCGAGACGACCCAGCCCGATCACACCCAGGGTCGACCCGAGCAGGTCTCGGCCCAGTCCCCCCTGCCACCCGCCCTCACGGAGCGAGCCGACCTGTTCTACCAGCCCACGGGCCAGGGTCAGGATCAGGGCCATGGTCAGCTCCCCCGTGGGATGGGGGAGAGCCCCGGTGCCGGATACGACGATCCCCAATTCCTGAGCCGTCCTCACGTCGATCGAGGCGTTGGCCGAACCGGTGGTCACTAGGAGCCGCAGGTCGGGCAGACCCCGCAGGGTAGTGCCGGGAAAGGGAGTGCGCTCGCGCATGGCCACGACCACATCGAACCCGGCAAGACGCATCATGAGCTGGTCATGGTCGGAGACGTGATCGGGGAAATACACGATCTCGGCCTCCAGCGTCGACCAGTCGGCGAGAGAGCCGGCTACCTGCTGGTAGTCATCGAGGACGGCGATGCGCATGGCCGGGGACGGTAGCCGGATGCATGGAAGCCCAGACTCGAGCAGGATTCAGGCACCGATCCCGTGGCCGTCCACGGTTGGCGGTGCCAACCGGTTGTGCCCATCCCATGGCGGGTCGTCTTCAGACCGGCTGCCCCGGAAGGCGTTTGCCTCGCCGAGGATCATATTCGTGGTGACGACTGCATCGCGATCCGAAGTGCCGCCCTGGCCCGCGATCCGTGCCAATAGCCAACGGATCGAAACGATGGAAACCACCGTCAGACCGGCGATGAGGACCCACTCCATGAGCGTCAGTCTACGCCGACGAGGGCGGCTCGACGGCGCCGGGTATCGTCCTGTCCCAGCGGATGGCAAAGGGAGGATCTGTGGAGTTGTCGGGAAAAGTGGCCGTGGTCACCGGCGGAAGCCGGGGGATAGGCAGGGCGATCACGCGCAGGCTGGCCGAAGAGGGGGCCGACGTCGTGATCTCGGCCCGTACCGCCGAGACCCTGGAGGCGACGGCCAAGCAGATAGCCACCGCCACCGACCGACTGGTCGAGACGGTCCCGGCGGACCTTTCCACCATCGAGGGGTGCGAGACCCTGCATCGGGAGGCCAATGCCCGGTTCGATCACATCGACATCCTGGTCAACTGCGCCGGCGCCACCAGGAGCGGTCCCTTCCTCGAGATATCCGACGAGGTGTGGCAGGAAGGGTTCGACCTCAAGTTCTTCGGAGCGGTCCGGCTCTCCCGGCTCTTTTGGCCCCAACTGGTGGAGAGCCACGGCTCGGTGGTCCACATCGTCGGAGGGATGGCCCGGACTCCCAATCCCAACTTCGCCATCGGCGGGGCGGTGAATGCCGCGCTGGCCAACTTCGGCAAGGCTCTGTCCGGTCTCGGCCTCGTCGACGACGTCAACGTCAACATGATCCATCCCGGGCAGGTCCAGACCGAGCGGCTCACCGAGATGATGAGTGACCAGGCCGCCGTGCAGGGCAAGACTCCCGACCAGGTGCTGGCCGAGACCATCCAGCGTCAGGGGATACGTCGTCTCGGCACGCCAGAGGATGTGGCCGAGCTGGCCGTGTTCCTCTGCTCGCCCCGGGCCCGGCACATCCAGGGCACTGCGATCTCGGTCGACGGCGGAGGGACCAAGAGCCTGTTCTGATCCGGGCAACGTCCGGTCATACCGCCCTGGCCGCCGATCGTCAGACCCCGGCGACCTCACTTTTCGGAATCCGGCGTCGCGACCATCGGCGCCGCACCCAAAGCGCAGCCACCGCGGCTCCAATCGTGTTGGCGACCAGGTCCCATCCGGTGTTCTCGAAGTCTCCGACGTTGGTGTCAGGGACCACTCTGGTGGCGAGGAACTCGAACATCTCGTTGATTGCGCCGAATCCCACCCCGCCGATGAAGGCGATGAATGCGCCTGAGACCAGGGTCGGTTCGAGGGAAGGCCGCACGGACTCCCAGAGCGCCAGACCGGCAAAGCCGAACCCGAAGACATGGACCAAATGATCGAACCGGAGGAAGGGCAGGATCCAGAGGTTGTACAGCACCCGATCGTCGGGGAGGGGAACCATTCCACCGGCCATGTGGAGCGCGCCCCACAGGGCAAGACCGGTGATCACCGCTGATGAGAAGTGGCGTCTCGAGTCCCAGAAGCCGACCAAGCCGAACAGGATGGCCATGATGGTCGCGTAGAAGAGAACCTGGTTGTTGTCTGTCATCAGCCCGAGGGCGAGGAACCCGACGTAGTAGACGACGACTCCCCAGGCGAGACCACGGTGGGCCCTGAGACGCTGGAGCACGATTCGAGTGTACGAACCGGGCCGCGATCACTCGACGTGCCGAATCCGGTGCCTACGTGGGTGAGCCGTGCTCCGCGGCGTCCGCTTCGGCCTTTGTGGCATGCACCGTGCCGTCCGGGTGCTCGGGCGGTGAGTAGAGCGAGTACAGCTTGACGTCCTCGTTCCCGATGTTGACCACGTTGTGCCAGACCCCCGCCGGCACGATGAAGGCCCAGTCGTCCTCCACCTCGTGGCTTTCGTCGACTCCATCCTCACTCGAGCCGAAGTCGACCCGGGCCCTGCCCTGCTCGAGACGGAGGAACTGATCGCGATCGTGGTGTGACTCCCAACCGATCTCCTCGCCGGGAAGAAGACTCATCACCGTCAGCTGGGTGTGCTCCCCTGTGTGAACAACGGTCCTGAAGTTCCTGTTGTCGACCGTGAGCCGGTCGATGTCATCGACCCATCCGAGCATGTGGACCTCCTTGGTCGGGGCAACGCCAATCAGGGGCAGTCCCTCTCATTGTCCGCCCCAGGGCCATCGTGCAAGATATAGGATGCGCCTCCCGTGATCCCGCACCCGTGCACTATCTGAAGCAACCGACACCCACACCCGAGGAGGTGACACGGGAGGTCCGAGACACGGTCTCCACCATCATCTCCGAGGTGGAGCGCGAGGGTACCGCTGCAGTGCGACGCCACTCGGAGCGTCTCGACTCCTGGAGCCCGCCATCGTTCCGGGTGACCGAGGAGGAGGTGGCCGCGGCGTACCAGCAGATGGACCCCGTGGTCGAGGAGAGCGCTCGTTTCCTCATCGACCAGGTGACCAACTTCGCCCGATTGCAGAGGAGCACTCTGTCCGATTTCGAGACCGAGACCTTGCCCGGCGTCTTCCTGGGCCAGCGTCACATCCCGGTGGGATCGGTCGGTGCCTATTCGCCAGGAGGGCGGTATCCCCTCATCGCCTCGGCGGTCATGACGGTGGCCACGGCCAAGGTGGCCGGGGTGAGTCGGGTGGTGGCGGCGGCCCCGCCACGGGACGAGCACGGCATGCACCCGCCGCAGCTCTGGGCGATGGCCGAGTGCGGGGCAGACGAGATCTTCTGTGTCGGAGGCGTGCAGGCCCTGGCCGGGATGGCATTCGGGCTGGAGGGGTCAGAGCCGGTCGACATGATCGTCGGGCCGGGAAACGCATACGTTGCCGAGGCGAAACGGCAGCTGTTCGGGAGGGTGGGAATCGATCTCCTCGCCGGTCCCACCGAGATCATGATCATCGCCGACGACAGCGCCGACCCTTCGATCGTCGCCTGCGACCTCCTCGGCCAGGCGGAGCACGGTCCGACATCGCCCGCCATCCTCGCCACGACAGACGAGGCCCTGGGACGGGCCACCATCGAACAGGTCGACTGGTGGCTGGAGCGGTGGCCCACGGCCGACGTCGCCGCAGCCGCATGGCGTGACTTCGGAACCGTGATCCTCTGCGCCGACGACGCCGAGATGGTGAAGACCGCCGACGAGATCGCACCCGAGCATCTCGAGGTCCAGACCCGGGATCCGGATTGGTTCGTCGACCGCCTCTCCAACTACGGAAGCCTCTTCATCGGCACCCATGCCACCGTCGCCTACTCGGACAAGGCGATAGGGACCAATCACACCCTTCCCACACGAGGCGCCGCCCGCTACACCGGTGGACTCTGGGTGGGCAAGTTCCTCAAGACCGTGACCACCCAGCGCTGCGAGCCCGAGGGGTCACGTCAGGTCGCCGAGGCCGCCGCGGTGGTGGCGGACGCCGAGCTCATGGCGGGACACGCCATCAGCGCCAGGCTCCGTCTCAACCCCGAGTTCTTCCCGGATGTGCTGGATGTCGACGGCAACGGGTGAGCGGCGGGTGACGGTGGTCACCGGCGCCAGTCAGGGCATCGGGCGGGTGATCGCCCGGAAGTTCGGCACCGCTGGGGACGTGGTGGTCCTGGCGGCACGCAACGGCACCGCCTTGTCCGAGACGGCGGGGATGGTCGAGGAGGCCGGCGGCGTCCCGCTGGTGGTGGAGACCGATGTGACCTCGGAGCCCTCGGTGGCGGCGATGGTCGAGACGGTGGTGGGCCGGCATGGCCGGATCGACGTGCTGGTCAACAACAGCGGGGTCGGTGGCCCCAGCGGCAGGCTCTGGGAGATCGATCCGGACGAGTGGATGTCCACCTTCCAGGTCAATGTGTTCGGCGTCTTCCTGGTCACGCGAGCCGTCCTCCCGGTGATGGTCGGTCAAAAGGGCGGGTCGGTAGTCATCATCGGGTCGATAAGCGGGAAGCGGCCCCTCTTCGGCCGCTCGGCCTACACCACGACCAAGACCGCTCTGATCGGCCTGACCCGGACCCTGGCCCTGGAGGCGGGGGGGGAGGGGATACGAGTCAACCTGATCTCTCCCGGTTTCGTCTCCGGGCCCCGTATCGACTGGGTGATGAACGCCCAGGCCGAGGCGAGGGGCATCGACGTCGACACGGTACGCCGCGAGTTCGAGTCGGAGGCGGCGCTGGGCCGGCTCACCGAGCCGGAGGACGTGGCCAGGGCCGCGGTCTTTCTCGCCTCGGACGAGGCGGGCGGGATCACCGGCGCCGATCTGAACGTGAACTCGGGTGTGGTGATGTACTGACAATGAGCAAGGAGCAGGAATGACGCTGATCGATCTGTCCCAACCCATCTACGAGGGGATGAAGGTGTATCCCGGGCATCTGAAGACGGTGACCTTCCAGCATGCGACTCACGAGGAGACCGGGCCCAGGTTCACCTCGGACTTCTCGTTCCAGACGCTGGGGTTCATGCTCAACGACAACGGGCCCACTCACGTGGACTCATTCAGCCACCTCGACCCCGACCCGAGCGCGCTCACCATCGACCAGATGGAGCTCGGTCTCTTCTACGGACCGGCGGTGTGCCTCGACGTGTCTGATGTCCCTCCCCGGACCGACATCACCCCCGACCATCTCGACGCGGCCCTGGCCTCCTCCGGGCTCTCGATCGACCCTGGTGACCACTGCTTCTTCTACACCGCCACCTACGACCGCTACCACGACACACCCGAGTACTTGAGCACCTTCCCCGGTCTCGGTGAGGCCGCCTGCGACTGGATCCTGGAGAAGGGGATCACCACGTTCGGGGTGGACTCGCCGACTCCGGACAACCCGGTGTCGACCGTCTACCCGGTCCATCTCATGTGCCGTCATCAGCGCAAGACGCACTACGAGAACCTGGTTCTCACCGAAGTGGTGGGGAAGCGGTTCACCTTCGTCGGCTTCCCGCTCAAGGTGGTCGGCGCCCATGGCGGCCCAACCCGGGCCGTCGCCATCCTCGAGGATTAGACCAGGTTCTCCAAATTGGCGGTGCCCGACGGGTGCATCTCCTCGAATCGGCCCAGGATCTCCGCCTGCAGCGTCGCAACCTTGGGGTCGGCGGCGCGGCGGGGGTGCTCGAGGCCGATGGCGATGTCGTCGAAGATGCGCCCGCCCGGGGCGAGGACGATGATCCGGTCCGACAGCTGCACCGCTTCGACCACGTCGTGGGTGACGAAGAGCACCGTCTTCCTGGTGGCGGTCCACAACACCTGAAGGTGATCCCGGAGCGAGCGGGCGGTTATCGCATCGAGATGGCTGAACGGCTCGTCCATGAGGAGTAGGTCCGGCTCGACCGAGAAGGCACGGGCGATCCCCACCCGCTGCTGCATCCCACCCGAGAGCTGGCCCGGGAACATCTCCCCGGTGTGGTTCAGCCCGACCATCTCCAGATAGCGCTCGGCAGAGCTCTGGGCGGTCTTCCCGTCGTCGTCGCGGACGTAGAGCATGTTGTCCATCACTGTGCGCCACGGGAGAAGTCGAGCATCCTGGAAGACGTATCCGAGGCGGGCGGGGCGATCGCCTTCCTTCACCGACACCGTTCCGCCGCTCGGGGTCTCCACGCCGGAGAGGATGTTCAACAGGGTGCTCTTTCCGCAGCCCGAGGGCCCCACTACCGATACGAAGACGTTGCCGTCGACCTCGAGGCTGATGTCCTCGATCGCCACCACCGGGTCTCCGCCCTTCTGTGGCGCAGGGAACACCTTCTTCAGATTTTGAATGTCGACACGGGCCATGTTCATCCACCTACCTGTTCGAGTTTGACCTGCTCGGCATCGGCCGCATTGGGATCTCTCCACCGGAACGCCCGTGTCTGCAGCCGGTTCAGGATCAGCCGGTCGAGCACGACGATGAACACGATGAAGACGATCACCCAGCCGACGAAGCCGCGATAGCGGTTGGCGTCGAACCAGTAGCGGGTGCGGAACCCGACACCGGCCTGACCGCTGAACCATTCCGAGAGCAGGATCCCGTTCCAGCCGATGATGATGGCGAAGCGGAGCCCGGCGAAGATATAGCCGGTCACCGCGGCGATGGTGAGATGCCGGAACTGGCGGCTGCGGGGGACATCGAATGCCCGGGACATGTTCTTCAGCTCCGGGGTGATGGAGCGGACCCCCTGTGCCACGTTGATGGTCACGAAGGGGAACGAGGCGAAGGCAACGGTGAGCACCGGGGCCTGCCATGAGATCCCGAACCACATCGTGGTGAGGAAGGCCCACACGAACGCGGGGAGGGTGAGAAGGACGAGGACGGTGTCGTTGAGCAACGCCTGGGCGATTCGCGACGATCCGATCAGCACTCCGACGAGGAGGCCGGGGACGAATCCGATGAGGAGACCGAGAGAGAAGTGTCTCAGCGTGTGGGCGAAGTGCTGCCAGAACTGCCCCCTGACCACTCCTCCGTGCGAGCCACCGCTGAGCTCGACCCAGAGGAACTGGGCCACAGACACCGGCCCCGGAACCCTGGGAGCGATCACGGTGACCAGCTGCCAGAGGATGATGAAGACGACTATTGCGGTGAGCTGGGCCCCAATTGGGGTCACCAGGAATTGCCTGACCCTGCCCTGGCCGACAACCGGTGGTGCGAGCGTGGTCGAGGAGGAGCTCATCGGTCGTGCTCCCACTGCCGCCAGCGAAACAACCGTCGCTCCATGCGGACCAGGATCAAACGCTCCAATAGGAGCATGAAAACGATGAACAACAGAACCCAGGCGATGACAGCCGGCATGTTGAACAGCTGGAAGTTGCGCCGGATTTGGAACCCGATTCCCTTGGAGGAGCCGAACACCTCGGTGAGCGTTCCGACTTTCCAGGCCAAGGAGAATGAGAGACGCACCCCGGCGAAGATGAAAGGCAGCACCGAGGGGACAACGACATGTTTGAACACCTGGCGCTCGCTGCGGCCATAGGCCCGGCTCATGTCGACCAGCCCCCTATTGACTCCGTGCACGCCCTCAGCGACGTTTATCGCCACGTAGGGCATCGAGATGAGGCTCACCGCCATGACCGGTCCCCAGAACGAGATACCGAAGATGACGAAGGCCAGGACCGCATAGGTCAGACCCGGTATCGATCCGGCCACCACCACCGGGGCCTGGAGGAAGTTGCCCCAGTAACGGCTCCGGCCCATCAGGAACCCGAGCGGGGTCCCGATCACTATCGCGGCGAGGAAACCGGCGACGACACGGACGATGCTGGCCCAGAACTGGTTCCAGAAGTCCTCCGCCAGGATTCCCCGAATCTCCTCCAGCACCCTCGGCGGTGAGGGCAGCCTTGCCTCCGAGCCGACCAAGGCCGAGGCAGCCCACCAGAGGAGGATGAACCCGACCCACCCGGCGCCCACCGCCAGGTAGCGCCGCCGGCGGCTGCCGGCGGCGCTACGTCTCTGGGCCAGCTTCAGATCCTCCCGGTCGGGGGTCACCTCGGCAATGGCATCGGTCATGGCTAGTGCACGGAACTCACGAGCCGGAGCACTAGGGCGTCAGTATCTCGAAGCGCGGATTCTCCTCATCCGACTCCATGAAGCCGTTCTCCCTCATGATGTCGAACAATGGCAGCTCGGCGTCGAGCCATTCCTGGTCTAGATAGACCGAGGTGACGAACCAGTCGTGCTCGGTGAGCCAGTCCTGCATGAACTGGACCTGCTCGTCCCCTTCGACGGCGAAGTGCTGGGGGTAGCTGGCGATGATCTCGGCCTTGTTGGCCTGCCATTCGTCGATGCCCCGCTGCCACAGCCGCATGAAGAAGTCGATCTCGTCGGGATGCTCGTCATACCACTCCTCCTCGGCGAGGAACACGTTGATCATCGGTCCCTCGTGACCGGGGTTGCCCGCGATCTCCTGGCCGTAGAGCTCGGCCGACGTCCTCCCGTCGTAGAGGACGCGAAGCTCCTCGTTGATCAGCTCGTTGACCGCGAAGTCAGGGAGGACGAGACCCGCGTTCGTCTCCTCGGCTGCAGTCGCCGGCCCGGTGTTGGTGATGTCGACCTGGGTCAACTCGAAATCGCCTCCGCCGGTGCGGAAGTCGAGCCCGTGAAGCTCTTGGGCGATGACGCCCCAGATCAGTGTCGAAGACACCGAGTCCCACACCGCCAACGACTGGCCGGTGAGATCCTCGAGGGTCTGGCTGGTGGTGTCGGACGCCGGGACGGCCAGCACCGATCGGTCGATGTTGTACTTCCCGAACACGACCGAGGTCAGCCCTGCCTGCTTGTCCAGTGTGGGGACCTCGAAGTCACCAACCGAGACGATGTCGGCGAAACCACCGGCATAGATCCCGAACTCGTCCCAGGTGACCTGAGCCAGGATGCAGATCCCCGACTCCTGCTCCATCTCGTCCTTGATCCCGCTGTCGTTGATGAAGTCCCAGACCGGGTCCGGGGCGAAGGTGAACCGGATCACCCGTTCACATCCTCCATCGCCGCCGCTCTCTCCGTCCTCGTCGCCCCCGCCTTCGTCGTCACCGCAGGCGACGACGATGAGGGACAGCGCCAGGAGCGCGGCGAGCACTCGCTTGCTCTTCATACATGTCCTCCTCTCTTTCACCGGGGTTCCCCCCGCGTGACCTTTGGCCCGTTCTGCAACGATTCGCCCGCGAGGTAGCGCAGCATCTGCTCATAGGACGCCGAGATGTGGGCGGTGAGCAGAGCCTCGATCCGCGTCGTCTGCCCGTTTCGGGCGGCGTCGAGGATCATCCGGTGCTCGGTGTCGGCCTGGGTGTGGTTGAGCTCGATGTACACCGCGGTGTAGCGGTCCGTCTGGCGCCGGATCACCCTGATCATTTCCAGTGAGCGGCGTCGCCCCGCGGCCCGGTAGAGCGTCTCGTGAAATCTGTTGTTGAGCGTCAGCCAGGCACTGGCGTCGGTGGTCGCCTCCATCGTATCGAGGACCTCGATCAGCTCTCGGTAGTCACCTTCCCGCAGGTGGGGGACGGCTAGTCGACCGAGCCGGGGCTCGAGCGAGATCCGTAGCTCGTACAACTCCTGGAGGTCCTCCATGGTCAACGGGGTCACGACTGCGGTGGCCCTCGCCCTGAGATCGACCAGACCTTCTCCGGCCAGAGAGCGGAGGGCGTCTCGGACCGGTATGCGGCTCATCCCGAGGTCGGCGGCGAGCTCGTGTTGGCTCAGCTTGGTTCCCGCCTCGAGCTCGCCGGAGAGGATCCGGCCCCGGATCACCCTTGCCGCGGCCTGGCCCGCGGTCTCCAGGTTCCCCGACCCCGGCTCGATGCGGCGTTGTGTCGTCTCGGTTGGTATACGAGCCACGGACGAAACCATATACGATATGGAATGTACGTGACGCGTCTGTCGCCCCATTCTCGTCCGACTGCCCTATGCATCGCCTGGGAAGACGGCGGCCGGGCTCCGGAGGTATACCGGGGGATCCGACTAGCGCCGTCGCGTTGACAGTGAAGCTGGGGGTGGGGGAGGAGCCGACTTTGGCTCTGCCGATGTCCGATGGCCCGGTTGATGATCGTCCTCGGCGCCGAGCCGGGCCGGCACTTCCTTTGCGGGAGCGAGCTCGATCTCCTCGGGCTCGACGACGATGACTCTCAGTTGGCGGCCGATGTCCATTGTTGATATCTCCTCTCTTGCTCCTCGAGGTATGCCACGGCGTCCTCGATCGGATGCTCCGTTGGTTGGCACATGAGGCCGATCTCATCGCGGGTAGAGGTGAACACACGGTCGATCTCATCGGGGTGGTCGGTCAGGTAGAGGTCCGGGCCCCGGATCACCGCCAGTGACACCGCCTGCGCCAGAGCCGCCCGGTATCCCAGATCGTGGTCGACGACCCGCCCGCTCAGCAATACCAGGCCCAGCGCCACCTCGCGTACCACCCCGCCGCCGAAGAACCGGAACAAGGTCTCCAAACTCTTGGTCGCATAGATCCCGCAGGGTGGGGAGCCGCACTCCCCCTGGACATGGGGCACTTCGCTTTCGGCGCTGGTCCCGAGACACCCTGCCGTCAGATGCCTGCTGGTCCAGCGCACTCTGGCGCCGTGTAGCCCGTCCTCCTCGATGAGCCATGCCCGGTATCCAACGATCGGTATCGGCGACCACCACTGGGTGAAATCGAGCCCGCGATGCTCGGCAATGTCCCGATACAGAGCTTCGAGAGCGCGCTCCAGACCGAGCACTTCGCCATCGATAGTGGCCACTTCCATCTCCATCCCGGCGATACGGTGCCGAAGGTGCTCGATCTGCCTACGCAACCCCTGGCGCGCCACGTCACGCCGTGACACCGCCGACTCGAGCCTGTCGACCTCAGCTCCGGGCTCCTCATCGGCACTGACCGCGCCGACCAGTTGACGGAGACGGTCCAGGTCGCTGGATTCGAGCATCTACCGGTCTCTCTTCGCCGACCGCAGAACTCAAGCATATCGAACGTATGTTCGCAAGCGCTATTCGGTCAGGCCGACCAGCCGGTCCGGCCGGGATGCGACTCGTCGTCTGGTGCCCAAGCGGGTTCGCCCACCTCGGTCACATGGGGACGGTCTGCGGCGGTGACCCAGAAGCCCACGAAGGCGGCGGGCAAGTCGGGATGTGGGTTGAGCGCTCGATGGACCACTCCGATTGGCTCCGTATAGACATCGCCTGCCGAATAGTGCTCCGACCTGCCCTCGTATTGGAGTGTCACCGCTCCCCTCACCACCACGAAGTAGACGACTCCGTTGTGGATATGCCACGAGGCGGTGAGGCCCGGATTGAGCTCGGAGAGCTGGATGTTGACCCGAGCCTCGGAGTCGCGTGGGAAACGCCGCTCGATCTCGTCGAAGAGGACTTGGCGGATGTGGGCGCCACCCTCCGGAACCA
>Ga0214468_1000018_pt1 | contig 50913 bp, 34 predicted proteins | sample RVTome_9_FD_187334 | JGI IMG/M metagenome (GOLD analysis project Ga0214468, IMG submission 187334) | Soil microbial communities from uranium-contaminated site in the Upper Colorado River Basin, Wyoming, United States - RVT155D38 HiSeq ...
CGCGCCTTCCCGGACGCCCCTGCCGGCGGCATCACGCTTCGGCTGCGCGCCGCTCGGCGCGCGGCGTCCCGAACCGGGCGTTGACGACCGGCAGGACGAGCAGGGTGAGCAGCGTCGAGGTCACCAGCCCGCCGATCACGACGGTCGCCAGCGGGCGCTGGACCTCGGCGCCGGCCGAGGTCGCGAGCGCCATCGGCAGGAAGCCGATGATGTCGGTGGCGGCGGTCATCAGGACCGCTCGCAGACGCACCCGGGCGCCCTGCCGCGCCGCCTCGGGCGCCGGGAGGCCCGCGCGTCGGCGCTCGCCGATGGTCTCGACGAGCACGACCCCGTTGAGCACGGCGATGCCGAAGAGCGCGATGAACCCGACCGCGGCCGAGATCGAGAACGGCTCGCCGCGCAGGGCCAGGGCGAAGAGACCCCCCGAGAGCGCCAGCGGGACGTTGAGGAAGACCAGCACGGCGAGCCGACCCGAGCCGAACGCGCTGTAGAGGAGCACGAAGATCAGCAGCAGGACCGCCGGCACGACGAGGACCAGCCGGCGGGTGGCCTCCGCGAGGTTCTCGAACTGCCCGCCCCAGGAGAGGCTCCAGCCCGCCGGGAGCTCGACCTGCCGGTCGATCGCCTGGCGCGCTTCGGCGACGAAGGAAGCGAGATCGCGGCCCCGGACGTTGGCCTCGACGGCGATCCGCCGCGAGGCGCGCTGGCGGTTGATCTGAGCCGGCCCCTCGACGACCTCGATCGTCGCCAGCTGGTCGAGCGGGATCATCCGCGGCGCCCCGCCCGGCTCCGCCGCGGGAGCGGCGACGCGCAGCTCACCGAGGCGACGGGGGTCGAGCCGGGTCCGCTCCGGGAAGCGGACCTGGATCGGGAAGCGCATCGCCCCGTCGAGCACGGTGCCGACCCGGATGCCGCCGATCGCGTCGATCACCTGGAAGACCTCGGCGGCCGACAGGCCGTACCGGGCGATCGCCTCGCGGTCCACCCGGACGCGGAGGCGGGGCAGGCCCTGGATCTGCTCGGCGGCGACGTCGGCGGCGCCGGGCACCGTGCGCAGCACCGCCGCGATCTCCTCGGCCTTGGCGCGCAGCAGCTCGAGGTCGGAGCCGTAAAGATGCACGGCGACGTCCGAGCGGACGCCGGCGATCAGCTCGGCGAAGCGCAGCTCGATCGGCTGGGTGAAGGCGAACTTCGCACCCGGCACCTGCGCTTCGAGCTCCTCGTGCATCGCCTCGACCAGCTCCTCCTTGGTCTCGTAGCGCCAGGCGTCCTTCGGCTTCAGCATGACGAAGGTGTCGCCGATCTCGACCCCCATCGGGTCGAGGGCGACCTCCGGGCGCCCGGTGCGGGAGACCACGGTGTCGACCTCGTCGGGGAACTCCTCGACGATCACCCGCTCGGCCATCAGGCTGACCTCGTTCGAGCTCTCGAGCGAGATCGAGGGCAGCCGCTGGATGTGCATGGCGATCGCTCCCTCGTCGAGCGTCGGGATGAACTCGGCGCCCAGGAACGGCGCCACCAGCAGGCTGGCGACGAAGACTCCGGCGGCCGCGGCGAAGGTCACCTTGCGCCGGGCGAGCGCCGCGTCGAGCGCCGGCCGGTAGAGCCGCCGGCAGACGCGATAGAGGATCGGCTCCCGCATCCGCGCACCGGGCAGCAGCCAGCTCGCCAGCGCCGGGACCAGGGTCAGGGCGCAGAGCAGCGAGGCGGCGAGCGCGAAGGCGACGGTCAGCGCCATCGGCCGGAACATCTTGCCCTCGATCCCGCGCAGGGCGAGGACGGGGACGTAGACCAGGATGATGATCGACACCCCGAAGACCACCGGCCGCGCCACCTGGTGTACCGCCGCACGCACCTTCTCGAGCGCCGGCACCCCGGCCTCGCCGCGCCGCTCCCGCAGGGCGCGCAGGACGTTGTCGACCACCACCACCGCACCGTCGACGATCAGGCCGAAGTCGATCGCGCCGAGGCTCATCAGGTTGCCCGAGACGCCAGCCCAGCGCATCGCCGAGAAGGCGACGAGCATCGAGAGCGGGATGACCGAGGCGACCAGCAGCCCGGCCCGCAGGCTGCCGATCAGGAGCAGCAGCACGACGACGACGAGCAGCCCGCCCTCGGCGAGGTTGGTGGCCACGGTGCGCAGCGTCCGCCCGACGAGGTCCGAGCGGTCGTAGTAGGTGTCGAGGGTGACCCCCGCGGGCAGGGTCTTGTCGATCTCCGCGATCCGCTCGTCGACCCGCCGGGCCACCGTCCGGCTGTTCTCGCCGAGGAGCATGAGGACGATCCCGGCCACCGCCTCCCGCTCGCCGTCGCGGGTCACCGCGCCCTGGCGCAGCAGCGGCGCCAGCTCCGGCGTGGCGACGTCGCGCAGGTAGACCGGCGTGCCGTCGTCGCTCGCCACGACCACCCGGCCGAGGTCGTCGAGCGAGCCGATCAGCCCCTCGCCGCGGACCACGTACTGCTCGCCGCCGAACGGTATGTAGCCGCCGCCGGCGTTGACGTGGTTCTCGCGGATCGCCTCGACCACGTCGTCCACGCCGAGGCCGTGCGCGACCAGGCGCTCGGGGTCGAGCGTCGCCTGGTACGTCCTCACCTCGCCGCCGAAGGCGTTGACCTCGACCACCCCGGGCACCGCCCGCAGCTGCGGCGTGACGGTCCAGTCGAGGATCGCGCGCAGCTCCATCAGCGACCAGCAATCGCGGGTGTCGGGCGCCCGCGGGCGGCACCGGGGATCGCCGGCGACCTCGAAGTGGTAGATCTCGCCCAGCCCGGTGGTGATCGGCGCCAGCGCCGGCTCGCCGTACCCCTCGGGGATCTCCTCGCGCGCTTCGGCGAGCCGCTCGGAGACCTGCTGGCGGGCCCAGTAGACGTCGGTCCCCTCCTCGAAGACGACGGTGACCACCGAGAGGCCGAACTTGGTCAGCGAGCGGACGCTCTCGATCCGCGGCAGGCCGCTCATCGCGGTCTCCACCGGGAAGGTGACGAACTGCTCGACCTCCTCGGGGGCGAGCCCGGGGCTGTCGGTCAGCACCTGCACCTGCACGTTGGTGACGTCGGGCACGGCGTCGATCGGCAGCCGCAGCGCGGAGTGGACGCCGAGCGCCACGAGCAGCGCCCAGAGGACCACCACCACCAGGCGGTGGTCGAGCGAGACGTCGACGAGCCGTCGGATCATCCCGGCCCCCTCAGTGGTGGTGGCCGCCGAGCTGGTCGGCGGAGGCCTGGGAGCGGAGGAGGAACGCCCCCCGCGTGACCACGCGGTCGCCCGCGGAGAGGCCGGAGACGACCTCCGCCAGGTCGTCCGAGATGCGGCCGAGGACGACCTCCCGCCGCTCGAACCGGCCCGGTGCGGTCTGGACGAAGACGATCGACTCCGACCCGCTGCGCTGCACGGCCGTCCGCGGGACGGCGAGGACGGGCGAGGCCTCCCCACCGCCGGCCGCCGCCAGCTCCACCCGCCCGAACATCCCCGGCTTGAGCCGGCGGGCCGGGTTCGGCAGGTCGACCCGCGCCCGGACGGTCCGGCTGTCGGGCTCGACCTGGTCGGCGACGTAGGCCAGCTCCCCCACGAAGGTCTCCGCCGGCCAGGCGTCGAGCCGCACCTCCACCCGCTGCCCGATTCCCACGTGGGCGAGGTCGCGCTCGTAGAGGTCGACCCACAGCCAGACCTCGGAGAGGTCGGCGAGGGTGAACAGCGTGTCCTCCGGGGAGACCAGCTCGCCGAGGGTCGCCTCCCGCGCCACCACCCGGCCCGCGAACGGCGCCCGCACGGCGACCCGTGCGTCGGTCGGGTCGTCCCAGGACAGCCGCTCGATCTCCTCGTCGGACAGGCCGTAGAGCCTCAGCGACTCCCGGGCCGCCGCCAGGTCCGCCGCCGCCTCGCGCGCCGCGGCCTCGGCCTCGAGCAGATCGGCCTCCGAGACGATGCGGTCCGCGTGCAGCGAGCGCTCGCGCTCGAAGCGCCGGCGCGCCACCTCGTGGTGGGCCCGGCCGCGCAGGTAGTCGGCCTTGGCCTCCCCGAGCCCCACCGAGTCCACCACCGCCAGGACGGCCCCGGCCGCGACGGCCTGGCCCAGCTCGGCCGGGACCCGGACCAGCCGCCCGGCGACCCGCGAGCCGACGTGGGCCAGCCGGGTCTCGTCGAAACCGATCTCGCCGGTCGTGGCGCGACGCCCGTCGAGGCTCCGCGCCCTCGCGACCTCGGTGACGAGGCCGATCCGCTCGATCGCCTCGGGACCGAGCTCGACCACGCCTTCGTCGTGTCCGGCGCTCCCGTGATGGGCATCGTCCTCGTGATGGGCGCTTTCGTCGGCGGGCGGCTCTTGGCCGCACGCCCAGGCCAGCCCGGCGGCCAGCACGAGCACCCCGTATGACGGTCGTGTCTTCATGGCTATCGCTCCCGTGGCGCGCTCTCCGCGAACGAGCGCTCCACCCGGTCCGCACCGAGGGGACCTCGCTTCGACACCCGGCCCGGCCGGGTCGCGGTCGATCGGAACTGCTCAGAGGGTCAGATCAGGGTTCCAGCGTCGGAGCTGCGCCGGTCTCGGGACGTGGAGGATGTCCCGGGGTGAGGGAGCCGGCGGGATGGCGAGCCGTCCGGAGTCGACGCCGCCGGCATCGAGACCGGGAGGGACGCCGGCGAGGCTCGAGGCCAGCGCGAAGCGCGGGGCCGCGCAGCAGAGGCAACCGACGCCGCACGGGGTGCAGCGGTCGTCGCCATCGTCCTCCGGGCAGGCGTCCGCCCAGGCCGCCGCCGGCGCCAGGACGGCGGTCAGCGCCAGCGCGGCCAGCGCCAGCAGAGCGAGGCGACCTCTCATGGCGAGCTTCTTATAGCACACGGAAATCCGTTCGTTCCGAGCGCAACGGGCTTCCGGGAACTCCGACCGGTCGGCGAGCGGGAGCGATCAACGCTCATCCCGCTCGGCGCGGATCGTCGCTGTAGCCGGCTCCGACAGCTCCACCGGCTCGCGGCTCTCCAGCCTCCTCGACAGCTCCTCCCTCGTCGGCCGCTGCGCGCTCCGCCGCAGCACCGCAACCAGGTAGTCGGACAACGACAAGCCGGCGATGGCCGCCCGAGACTTCAGTGTGCGATGCAGCTCGTCCGGCACGTTGCGGATCCGGACCGTCTTGGACACGGTTCCCAGCATACTCGGATCGCGCGGGTCGATGCGATCAGCTTTGTGACAGTGTCTTACAACTTTGCTAGCATGCAATCCATGGCAGGTCGCACCACGGTCACCGTCTCCTTGACCCCTCACCAAGAGGAGTTCCTCTCCTCGCGGGTCGCGTCGGGGCGCTATCTCTCGGTGAGCGAGGTCGTGCGGGATGCGTTGCGGCTCCTCGAAGACCGAGAGCGGCAGCGAGAGGAAGAGCTGACCGCACTGCGAGAGCGAATCCGGATCGGATTGGAGGAGGCGCGAGCGGGCGAGCTCGTCGACGGCGACGAGGTCTTCCGGGCGCTCGAGGAGCAGTTCCCCTCGCCGACCCAAGCGGGTGGATGAAGCGTTTTCGCCTCACCCGCTCCGCTCGACGCGACCTCGTCGAGATCCTGGATTTCATCGCGAAGGACAGCCCCGCGGCGGCCGCGCGGGTCCGGGAGAGAATGCACGAGGCGATGGCGCGTCTAGCCGACCTGCCCGAGATCGGCCACTCCAGGCGCGATCTCGCCGATGAGCCGTTGCGCTTCTGGCAGGTCTACTCGTACCTCATCATCTATCGCCCGGAGGCTGAGCCTCTCGAGGTCGTCCGCGTGCTGCATGCCTCACGCGACGTCCGCAGCCTGCTGCAGGAAGACTGACCCGAGGAGGACAGGACTGAGGCGGTCGTCCCGAGGCGAGGTGCGTTAGCCTACAGGGTGCGACCGCGCGCCTTCCGTCCGTCGCCATCCCCCTCCCCCATGACCCTCGCCCCGCCCCGTGCCGAGCTCGACAAGAGCGAGACGATCGACCGGGTGGTGCGGCGGGTGCGGGAGAGGTGTGCGGAGCCGGACGTCGAGCGGTTCGTGCGCAAGCTGTTCAGCCCGGTGACGGCGGACGACGTGCTCGCGGCCGGCGAGGACGACCTGGTGGGGATCGCCTGCTCGTTGTGGCGGCTCGGCGAGCGGCGCGGCGAGGCCGAGCCTGTCGTGCGGGTGTTCAACCCGACCGTCGAGGACGACGGATGGGAGACGCCGCACACGGTGGTCGAGATCGTCAACGACGACATGCCGTTCCTGGTCTCTTCGATCACCTCGGCGATCGACCGGCGCGAGCGCGACCTCCACCTGCTGCTCCACCCGGTGGTCGGGGTGCGGCGCGACGGGGAGGGGCGCCGGGTCGGCCTGGCGGACGCCGAGCCGCCCGGCGGCGAGGCCGCCGCGGGCGAGGCCGCCGGGGTGCGGCGCGAGTCGATGATGCACCTCGAGGTCGACCAGACCTCGGCCGAGGGGCTCGAGGAGCTGCGCGGAGCGCTGGTGTCGGTGCTCGACGACGTGCGCCGGGTGGTCGAAGACTGGCGGCCGATGCGCGAGCACGTGCTCGACGTCGTGCGCCAGCTCCGCGAGTCGCCGCCGCCAGTGCCGGAGTCCGAGCTCGAGGAGGCGATCGACTTCCTCGAGTGGCTCGCCGACGACCACTTCACCTTCCTCGGCTACCGCGAGTACGACCTGCCGCGCGACGAGGCGGGGCGCGACTACCTGTCGATCGTTCCCGGGTCGGGGCTGGGGCTGCTGCGGGTCGTGCGCGACGACTCGAAGAAGCGCAGCGCGAACCCGCTCAAGCGGCGGATCGCCGCCTTCCTGCGCCGGCGCGAGATCCTGATCGTCTCGAAGGCGCACGCGCGCTCGCCGGTGCACCGTCCGGTGGCGATGGACTACATCGCGGTGCGCACCTTCGGCGACGGCGGCGAGGTGGTCGGCGAGCGCCGCTTTCTCGGGCTGTTCAGCTCGGCGGCCTACCACCGCAGCGTCGCCTCGGTGCCGCTGATCCGCCAGAAGGTGGCGCGCATCGTCGAGCGCGTCGGCTTCGAGCCGCGCAGCCACGACGCCCGCACCCTGCGCCACCTGCTCGAGACCTTCCCGCGCGACGAGCTGTTCCAGATCACCGACGACGAGCTCCACGAGATCAGCCTCGGCATCCTGCGGCTCCAGGAGCGCCAGCGGGTGACCCTGTTCGTGCGCAAGGACCCGTTCGAGCGCTTCGTCTCGGCGCTGGTTTTCGTCCCGCGCGACCGGCACAACACCGAGCTCCGCCACCGGATGGAGGCGATCCTCGCCGCGGCGGTCAACGGCACGGCCTCGTCGTTCTCGACCCAGGTCGGCGACGGGCCGCTCGCCCGCGCCCACTTCATCTTCCAGACGATCCCCGGCGAGGTGCCGCCCATCGACGCCCGGGCGCTCGAGACCGAGATCGCCGAGGCGTCCAAGACCTGGGAGGACCGGCTGCGCAAGGCGCTCGTCGAGGCGCGCGGCGAGGAGGCCGGGCTCGCCGAGCTCAAGCGCTGGGAGGACGCCTTCCCCGGCGGCTATCGCGAGCGGTTCGGCGCCGCCGAGGCGCTGCTCGACGCCGAGATGGTCGACCGGGTCGTCGCCTCCGGGGGGCTCGAGACCCGCCTCTACCGGCCGCAGGGCGCGGCGAGCCACGAGGCGCGCTTCAAGATTTTCCACCCCGGGCCGGTGCGACCGCTCTCCGACGTGCTGCCCATGCTCGAGGACATGGGGCTGCAGACCGTCTGGGAGGTGCCCTACGAGGTCCGTCCCCTCGACGCCGGCACCTCGGTGTGGATCCGCGACTTCCTGCTCGCCACCGGCGGCGAGGAGGAGATCGACCTGCAGCGGGCGCAGGAGGCCTTCCGCGAGGCCTTCGCCCGCGTCTGGCGCGGCGAGCTCGAGAGCGACGGCTTCAACCGGCTCGTCGTCCTCGCCGGCCTCGAGTGGCGCGAGGTGACGGTGATGCGCGCCTACGGGCGCTACCTCCAGCAGGTCGGCGTCGCCTTCTCCCAGGAGTACATGGCGGCCACCCTCGGCCGCAGCCCGCGGACGGCGCGGCTGCTCGTCGACCTCTTCCACGCCCGCTTCGACCCCGACGCGCAGGAGGAGCACGAGGCGCGGGTCGGCGAGATCCAGGGCGCCCTGCGCAAGTCGCTCCACTCGGTGACCAACCTCGACGAGGATCGCATCCTCCGCCGCTTCCTCAACCTGATCCGCGCCACCGTGCGCACGAACTACTTCCAGGCCGGCCCGGACGGCGAGCCCAAGCCCTACCTGTCGTTCAAACTCGACTGCCGGCAGGTGCGTGGCCTGCCGCAGCCCAAGCCGCTCTACGAGATCTGGGTCTACTCGCCGCGGGTCGAGGCGGTCCACCTGCGCGGCGGCAAGGTGGCGCGCGGCGGCATCCGCTGGAGCGACCGCCGCCAGGACTTCCGCACCGAGATCCTCGGGCTGATGAAGGCGCAGATGGTCAAGAACGCGGTCATCGTCCCGGTGGGGGCGAAGGGGGGCTTCGTCGTCAAGCGCCCGGCCGCGGGGCTGTCGCGCGAGGAGTGGCTCGAGGAGGGCAAGGCGTGCTACCGGACGATGGTCCGCGGCCTGCTCGACCTGACCGACGACCTCGACGGCGACGCCGTCGTGCCGCCGCCCGGGGTGGTGCGCCACGACCGCGACGACACCTACCTCGTCGTCGCCGCCGACAAGGGCACCGCGACCTTCTCCGACATCGCCAACTCGATCTCGGCCGAGTACGGCTTCTGGCTCGGCGACGCCTTCGCCTCGGGGGGGTCGGCCGGCTACGACCACAAGGCGATGGGGATCACCGCCCGCGGCACCTGGGAGTCGGTCAAGCGCCACTTCCGCGAGCTCGGCCGCGACGTGCAGACGGAGGACTTCACCGTCGTCGGCGTCGGCGACATGTCGGGCGACGTCTTCGGCAACGGGATGCTGCTCTCCGAGCACACGAAGCTCGTCGGCGCCTTCAACCACCTGCACGTCTTCGTCGACCCGGACCCCGACCCGGCGGCGAGCTTCGCCGAGCGCCGCCGCCTGTTCGAGCTGCCGCGCTCGAGCTGGTCCGACTACTCGCCGGAGGTGCTCTCCGAGGGCGGCACGGTCTACGACCGGAGCGCCAAGTCGGTCGAGGTCGGCCCCCGGGTGCGCGAGCTCTTCGGCCTGGAGAAGTCGAAGGTCACCCCGGACGACCTGATCCGGGCGATGCTCAAGGCGCCGGTCGACCTGCTGTGGTTCGGCGGCATCGGCACCTTCGTCAAGGCGACCGCCGAGAGCGACAACGACGCCGGCGACCGGGTCAACGACGACGTGCGGGTCGACGCCTCGGAGCTCGCGGCGAAGGTCGTCGGCGAGGGCGCCAACCTCGGCGTCACCCAGCGCGGCCGGATCGAGTACGCCGGCCGCGGCGGCAGGATCAACACCGACGCGATCGACAACTCGGCCGGCGTCGACACCTCCGACCACGAGGTCAACATCAAGATCCTCCTCGGCGACCCGATCGCGCGCGGCGAGATGGAGGGCGACGAGCGCGACCGCCTGCTCGCCGAGATGACCGGCGACGTCGCCGAGCTCGTGCTGCGCGACAACTACCTGCAGACGCAGGCGATCAGCGTCTCCGAGGCCCAAGGGGTGACGCTGCTCGACCAGCAGGCGCGGCTGATCTCGAACCTCGAGAAGTCAGGAAGGCTCAAGCGCGAGATCGAGCACCTGCCCGACGACGAGGAGCTCGCCGACCGCCAGGCGGGCGGCAAGGCGCTGACCCGGCCCGAGATCGCGGTGCTCCTCGCCTACTCGAAGATCGCCCTCTACCAGGAGATCCTCAACTCCGACCTGCCCGACGACCCCGAGCTCGTCCGCGACCTCGAGCTCTACTTCCCCGAGCGGCTGCGCGAGCGCTTCCGCGAGGCGATCGGCCGCCATCGGCTGCGCCGCGAGATCGTCGCCACCCACGTCACCAACTCGACGGTCAACCGGGTCGGCCCGACGTTCGTCACCCGCATGGCCGACGAGACCGGCGCCCGCGCCACCGAGATCGCGCGCGCCTACACGATCGCCCGCGACGCCTTCGGGCTGCGCCGGGTGTGGAGCGCCATCGAGCGGCTCGACAACGTCGTGCCCGCGGCGCTCCAGATCCGGATGATCCTCGAGGTCGACCGCCTCGTCGAGCGCTCCACGATGTGGCTGCTGCGCAACGCCCGCGAGCGGCTCGACGTCACCGCCCGGGTGGCCGAGTTCGGTGCCGGCGCCTCGGCCGTGCTCGGCGAGCTCGAAACCATCCTCACCCCCGACGAGCACGCCCGCCTCCAGGAGCGGATCGCCTCCTACCAGGCCGATGGCGTCGCCGGTCCGCTCGCCCGCTTCGTCGCCAGCGTCGACGTCCTCGGCGCGGTCCTCGACATCGTCTCGATCGCCGAGGCCCGCGAGCACCGGGCGGTCGACGTCGCCCGCGTCTACTTCCAGCTCGGCTCCCGCCTGCGGCTCGACTGGCTGCGCGCCACCGGCGAGGAGGCCGCCGACGAGGATCCCTGGAAGAAGGCCGCCGCCGAGGCCCTGACCCAGGACGTCACCGCCTACCAGGGTCAGATGACCCGCCACGTCCTCCTCGAGTCCGCCGACAGCCGCTCCCCCGCCGAGGCCACCGAGGCCTGGCTCACCGGCCACGCCGCCCGCCTCGAGCCCTTCGAGCGCATCCTCGAAGAGCTCCACGAAGAGGCCACCCTCGACTACGGCATGCTCGCCGTCGCCAGCCACTACCTGCGCCTGCTGGCCGAGGCGCGGGGGTAGACGACGAGCGACTTCCCTGCGGCCTCGGGGCTCGGACCCCAGGCGACGAGGCCGTCCTCGTGGCCGGCCATGGCGAGGAGGCCGGTGGGCGGGCGGCCCTCTTCGTGCCATACGCGCCCGACCTCGGCCGCCATCTCCGGGGTGCCGTAGCCGACGTCCGGCGCCGTCCGGGGCAGGTCGGGGCGGCGCCAGAGCTCCGGCGAGTGGACGTGGAAGACGGCGGCGATCTCCGGCGAGAGGTCGTAGAGGGCGGCGTGGGTGAGGGACTCGCTCGAGGGGCGGGCGAGGCCGGAGCTCTCCAGGCGGTTGGCGGCGGTGTCCCAACGCTCGACGCGGGCGAAGCCGGCGAGGGGCAGGTGGGCGAGATGGCCGGTCTGGGTGCCGGTGACGAGGAAGGGTCTCTCGCCGGGGGCGATGCGGGCGCTCAGGTTTCCGAAGCCGAGTCCGCCGTAGCGGGCCGGGTCGCGGCCGACGAGGCCGAGGGCGGCGAGGACGCGGCGCCAGGCGGCGAGGGCGGCGGCGAGCGGCGCCATCGACGAGGGCAACGCCTCGTCGCGGTGGACGCACTCGTAGCGGACGACCCCCTCGCGCTCGGGCACGGACCGAATGCTACCGTCGGCGCGGGCGCGTCGACCCCTCAGCTCTCGCCGCCGCCTCCGTCCTCTTCCCCGTCCTCGGCGTCGTCGGCGTCGCCCTTCTCTTCGAGGCGGCGCGGGCCGAGTGGGGTCTGGGCGGCGGCGGGCAGGTGGCGCCGGTGCTCGTCGTAGAGGGAGCGGAGGAAGCCGTGGAAGCTGAGCAGGGTCTGCTGCAGGTGGCGCTCCTGCTCGGCGGGGAGCTGGTGGTCGATGCCGAGCAGACGGTAGGGGTTGACGCGGGGCTCGACGAAGCCGCCCTGGTGCGGCCAGGTGAGCGGGGCGCCCTCGGCGGCGAGGCTGGCCCGGCTCTCCGGGTCTTCGTGGAGCTTGAGGGCGTGATCGAGCTCGGCGACGTCGATGTGCAGGGCACCGAGGATCTTGTCGAGGGTCTCCATCGAGGGGTACTGCTTGCCGGTCTCGTAGGAGGAGAGCATCGCCTTGGTGATGCCGGCCGCCTTGGCGATCTGGTACTGCTTGCGGTTCTGCCGGTTGCGCAGCCAGCGCAAGGCCTGGCCCAGATTCTCGAAGGTGCTCATCGCCCGTCTCCCGATCGTGTCGCCGGTGGACCTCGTGCCTCGTCGTCCGCGCCACCCTACTCACGATCACCCGGCCATGCAACCGTAACTCCTTTCGTTTCAATAGCTTGTACGAGTTCCCGAAGTATCCTCTTTGCGGCCTGAAAGATCCTGATGAGACGACCACCGACGACTACCGTCACCTGGTTCGGAGACTTTTATCTCCGCTTCCAGGTACCTTTGTCGGGATCGCTGCGGTCCTTCTCGGCGACAGAATGTCCGTCAAGACGAACCTCCCGTGCCGCTCGGATGGGACCGGCGGGGTCCGGGCCTGGGAGATCCCGACCGTCCGGCACCCCTCGCTGCCGGTATCATCGCCGCGCGTGACCGCCCCGACCCTCGAGCTCGTCGGCCTGCGCAAGGCCTTCGGCGACTTCGTCGCGGTGGACGACGTGTCGCTGACGGTGCCCGCCGGCACGATCTTCGGCCTGCTCGGGCCGAACGGCGCCGGCAAGTCGACGACGATCCGGATGATCATGGACATCATCGCGCCCGACCGCGGGGAGATCCGGCTCGCCGGCCGGCCGCGCACCCGCGCGGACCTCGAGCGGATCGGCTATCTCCCCGAGGAGCGCGGGCTGTACCGGAAGATGACGGTGCTCGACCACCTCGCCTTCCTCGGCGAGCTCCACGGTCTCTCGCACCGCGACGCGAGGGAGCGCAGCACCCGCTGGCTCGAGCGGATGGAGATCGCCGACCGGGCCGAGCGCAAGGTCGAGGAGCTGTCGAAGGGGCTGGCGCAGAAGGTCCAGATCGCCGGCACGCTGCTCCACGAGCCGGAGGTGGTGATCCTCGACGAGCCGTTCTCCGGGCTCGACCCGATCAACCAGAGCCTGTTCAAGGACCTCCTCGCCGAGTACAAGTCCGAGGGGCGGACGATCCTCTTCTCGACCCACGTCATGGAGCAGGCCGAGAAGCTGTGCGACCACATCTGCCTGATCTCGCGCGGCCGCGCGATCCTGGTCGGCGAGCTCGCGGAGATCAAGCGCGAGCAGGGCGGCAACGCCTACCGGCTGCGCGCCGAGGGCGACCTCGGCCGGGTGCGCGAGGTCCCCGGCGTCGCCGAGGCGGTGGTGCACGACGACGACGGCACCGCCCGTCTGTTCCTCGCCGACGGCGCCGACGGCGCGCGGGTGCTCGCCGAGCTCGTCGGCTTCCTCGCCGTCCACGACTTCCACAGCGAGGAGCCGGAGCTGGCGGAGATCTTCGTCAAGGCGGTGCACGATGCCCACTGAGCCCGGACACGAGCCGAGTCCCGGCGAGGCGATCCCCGGGGCGGCCGGCGGCCGCGGGCTCGGGCGGCGGCTGGAGCGGCGGCTGGCCAAGACGGCGGTCCTCGCCAAGCGCGAGTACCTCTCGCGGGTCAAGACGAAGGGGTTCTGGATCGGCATCCTCGTCTTGCCGCTGCTCATGGCGGCGCTGTTCGTCGGCCCGGCGCTGATGATCTCGCAGGCGCGCACCAGCCTCGACGTCGTGCTGGTCGACGGGACCGGGCGGCTCGGCGAGGGGATCCGCGAACGGCTGTCGGAGGCCCAGGACGGATCGGGACCCGAGGCGGAGCTCGACGTGACCGTGGTCGCCCCCGAGCCCGCCGCCGAGGCGCACCGGACGGAGCTCGACCGCCGCCTCGTCGCCGAGGAGATCGACGCCTGGGCCTGGCTCGACCCCGCACGTCTCGAGGCCGAGGACGAGGTCGAGTACCACGCGCGGAGCGTCTCGAACACGATCGCCCAGCGGCGGATCGAGCGGGCGATCTCGGCCGAGCTGCGCGAGGCGCGGCTGACCGACGCCGGCTACGACCCCGAGGAGGTGGTCCGGCTGACCCGCGACGTCGAGCTCCGGACGCTCAAGGTCTCGGCCGAGGGGGCGCGGGCGGAGCGCGGCGAGGCCGGCTTCATGCTCGCCTACGGGATCTTCTTCCTCCTCTACATCGTGCTGCTGATCTGGGGCCAGCAGGTGCTCCAGGGGGTGCTCGAGGAGAAGAGCTCGCGGGTGGTCGAGGTGATCGTCTCGGCGGCGCGGCCGTTCGACCTGATGCTCGGCAAGCTCCTCGGCATCGGCGGTGCGGCGTTCACGCAGTTCGCGGTGTGGATCGCGTGTCTCGTCGTGCTGACGGCGCCGGGGCTCGCGGCCTCGCTCGCGACGATGCCCGGGGGGCTCGACCTGCCGCGGATCACGGCGGCCCAGGCCGCCTACATCACGCTCTTCTTCGTCCTCGGGTTCTTCGTCTACTCGTCGATGTACGCGGCGGTCGGCTCGGCGTTCAACTCGCTCCAGGAGGCGCAGAACCTGTCGACGATCCCGACGTTCTCGATCATCGCGCCGATGTTCTTCCTCTTCCCGGTGATCAACGACCCGGGCTCGACGCTGGCGGTGGTCGCCTCGCTGGTGCCGCTGCTGTCGCCCATCCTGATGCCGCTGCGCATCGCGGTGGAGGTGCCGCCGGCCTGGCAGATCTGGGCCGCGATCCTGCTCACGGCCGGGTTCGTCCTCTTCATGGTCTGGCTGTGCGCGCGGATCTACCGGGTGGGCATCCTGATGTACGGCAAGAAGCCGACGATCCGCGAGCTGGTCCGCTGGATCCGCTACGCCTGAGGGAGCGCGGATCGCACGCGATCTTCGACGGTCCTCCCTCGTCGCTCCCTGCGGCGCACATGAGTGCGCCTCGGTCGACTCCTCGGTCCGGGTCGCCGAATCTCGCGCACGCTCCACGCTCCCTCCTCGAGGTCACCGGGCGGAGGCCCGGCCCGGGCGATCGTGGAGGGGCTGTGGCGTCTGAGCCGAGGGAGCGAGGGCTGGGATACGCTTCGCCGCATGCGTAAACCGAACCGAGCCCTTGCCCTCCTGGCTGTTCTTTCTTTCACTGCCTGCACGTCTCAGGTGACCCCTCCCGCCACCGTGGACACGCCGCCCCCGACGGACCAGACCGCCGCCGGCACTGAGCCCGCCGCCGAGGCCCGCGTGAGCTCGATCGCCGACGACTTCGTCGCCGCCTACTTCGAGCACTTCCCGGAGGCGGCGACGGCGGAGGGGATCGAGGGGGCGGACCACGCGCGGCTGTCGGACCGGTCGGCCGAGGGAAGGGCGCGGTGGGACGCGGTGGAGGACCGGACGCTCGCGGCCCTGCGGGAGGTCGACCCCGAGGAGCTCTCGCCCGGGGCGCGACTGACCTGGCGGTTCCTGGTCGACGAGCTCGAACGGTCGGTCGGCTTCCGGGTGTGCGAGACCGAGCTCTGGGAGGTGTCGCCGACCTGGACCGGCTGGCAGGCCGGGCTCGCCTACCTGGCGGGCATCCAGCCGGTCGGGACGGAGGCGGAGCGGGAGGCTGCGCTGGAGCGGTTCGGCGAGCTGCCGCGCTGGCTCGACCAGGAGATCGCGAACCTGCGGCTCGGGCTCGAGCGTAGCTACTCGGCGCCCAAGGGGAACGTCGAGCGGGTGATCGAGCAGATGGACTCGCTCCTCGCCGGGCCGGTCGAGGGGTCGCCGTTCTACAGCCCGGCGGAGCGGGCGGAGGGGGAGCCGGCGTTCGAGCGGGCGGTGGCCGAGCTGGTCGAGGAGGGGGTCCGGCCGGCGATCCGCCGCTACCGCGACTTCCTGACCGGCGAGTACCTCCCGCGGGCACGGGCCGACATCGCGGTGGCGGCGAACCCCGACGGGCTCGACTGCTACCGGGCGGCGGTGCGCTACCACACGTCGGTCGAGCTCTCGGCGGAGGAGATCCACCGGCTCGGGCTCGAGCCGATGGACCGGATCATGGCCCAGATGCGGGAGATCGGCGCCCGGAGCTTCGGCACCTCCGACGTCTCGGAGCTCCTCGAGACGGTGACGACCGACCCGCGCTACACCTTCCGCTCGCGCGAGGAGATGGTCGAGTACGCGCGCTCGGCGGTCGAGCGGGCCGAGGCGGCGGCGCCCGAGTGGTTCGGCATCGTGCCGGAGGCCGAGGTCGTCGTCGTCCCCTACCCCGAGTTCCGCGAGCGCTCCGCGCCGGGGGCCGAGTACAGCTCCGCGTCCGACGACGGGTCCCGTCCGGGTACCTACTACATCAACACGTACAAGCCCGAGGAGCAGAGCAAGGCCGGCGTCGAGGCGACCGCGTTCCACGAGGCCTACCCGGGCCACCACCTCCAGTTCTCGATCGCCAAGCAGGTCGAGGGCACCCACCCGGCCCAGCGCTACTTCGGCACCTCCGGCTTCTCCGAAGGCTGGGCGCTCTACACCGAGCGGCTGGCCGAGGAGATGGGGATCTACTCCGGCGACGTCGACCTCCTCGGCCTGCTCTCCAACGAGGCCCTGCGCGCCGCCCGCCTGGTCGTCGACTCCGGCATGCACGCCCTCGGCTGGAGCCGCCAGCAGGCGATCGACTACGTCCTCGCCCACACCGCCGAGTCCCCCGACCGCGCCGCCGCCGAGATCGACCGCTACATCGCCGTCCCCGGCCAGGCCACCGCCTACCTCGTCGGCGCCCTCGAGATCCGCCGCCTCCGCGACCTCGCCGAGCGCGAGCTCGGAGACTCCTTCGACGTCCAGGAGTTCCACGACCGGGTGCTCGAGGACGGCGCGGTCACCCTCCCGATGCTCGCCGAGAAGGTCCAGGCGTGGATCACGGAGGTCAAGGCGGGCCATCCTTGACGACTCGACGCAGAGATGTGAATATGCTTTTGTGCGGACCACGATCGACCTACCCGACGATCTCTTTCGACGTGTGAAGGCTCGCGCGGCTCTGGACGGCACCACGCTCAAGGAGCTCGTGACGCGCTACGTGGAAACCGGGCTCCGCCCCTCCAAGCCGACGCCGGACCGCACGCGGGCGAAGCGAAGCGAGATCCCGGTGTCCCGGCCGGCGACCGGTCGCTCCCTGCCCGATCTCTCCCACTCCGACCTTTGGGAGCTGCTAGAGGATGAGGACGTCGGCCGCGCGAGCGGCAGCTGATCTTCCGGATGTCAACGTCTGGCTCGCGCTCGCGGTCGCCGATCATCCCCACCATCGCCGCGCGAGCACCTACTGGCACGAGGAAGCGGGTCGGCAGCTGGCGTTCTGCCGCATCACCAGTCTCGGGTTCCTTCGCCTGATCACCCAGCGACAGGTGATGGGGGAGAAGCCGCTCTCCGTTCCCGAAGCCTGGCACGCCTACGAGGCGTTTCGGGAGCTGCCCGAGGTGGCGTTCGCGGCCGAGCCGAAGGGGTGCGAGCGACTCCTTCGGTCCTGGGCTCAGGGAGACGAGTCGTCCCACCGCAGGTTGACCGACGCCTAGCTCGCCGCCTTCGCCCGATCCGGCGGCTTCCGCCTGGTCTCGTTCGATCACGGATTCCGGGGCTTTCAGGATCTCGATCTGCTCTGGTTGCGGGACTGAGTCCTCTCGGGATCCAGCCCTGCTGCGGCTCACCGGGTCGCCGGCGTGCCGGCCGGGAGCGTCTTCCGCACCGCTTCCACCTCCTCGACGAGCACTGCCAGATCGCGCTCCTCCGTCCGGTAGCTCGTGATGCACGCCCGCAGCGCGCGGCCCTTGCCGGTCAAGGCGACCTCGGAGATCCAGACGCGGCCGCGGCGCTGGACCTCGGCGGCGAGGGCGGAGACGGTAGGGCGGCCGGCGTCGAGGTCGGGGTGGGTGAAGCAGACCAGCGGTAGCGGGGTGTCGTTGACGATCCGCCAGCCGGCCGCGGCGAGGAGCTCGCGAAGGCGGTCGCCCATCGCGGCCTGGCGCTCGACGAGGCCGCGGTAGCCGGCGAGGCCGAGCTCGGCGAGGGCGAGGAAGACCTTGAGACCGGTGGCGCGGCGGGACCACTGGACGGTGGTGTCGTAGGGGTCGGGGGCGCCGACGTTGGCGGGCATGTAGGTGGTGGCGGCGGTGAAGGCGCGGCGGACGGCGTCGGGGTGGCGGCAGAAGAACATGCCGGCGCCCATCGGCACGGAGAGCCACTTGTGGGCGTCCCAGGTGACGGAGTCGGCGCGCTCGATGCCGGCCAGCGCCGGGGCGAGCTTCGGGGAGAGGGCGGCCGCGCCGCCCCAGGCGGCGTCGACGTGGAGCCAGACGCCGTGGCGCTCGGCCACCTCCGCGATCTCGGCGAGGGGATCGACCACGCCGGCGCTCGTCGTGCCGGCGGTGGCGACGACGGCGAGCGGCGCGAAGCCGGCCCGCCGGTCGGCGGCGAGGCGGTCGTCGAGGGCTTCCGGATCGAGGGTGAGCCGATCGGTGACCCGCACTTCGCGCAGGGCGTTCGTCCCCAGGCCGCTCATCCGCGCGATCTTGGTCAGCGAGTGGTGGCCCTCGGGCGAGACGTAGAGGGTAGGGGCGGCGGCGAGCGAGCGCAGGCCCTCCTCGCCGGCGTCGGGGAAGCGGTGGGCGAGGGCGACGAGGACGGCCGAGAGGTTGGCCTCGGCGCCGCCGGAGGTGAAGTTGGCCCAGCTCGTCGCCGGGTCGAAGCCGAGGAGCCGGCCGAGCCGGCCGAGGGTGAGCCGCTCGAGCTCGTTGGCCGCCGGGGCGTGGGACCAGGCGGCGAGCTGCGGGTTGTAGAGGGCGACGAGGGCGTCGGCGACGACGCTCGCCTCGCGCACGCTCGGGTTGAACAGGCCGAAGTAGCGCGGATGGGTGACGTGGACGGTGCCCTCGCGGAGGGTGCGGGCGAGCCGGGCGGCCGCCTCGGCGAGCGGCACCGGTCGCTCGAAGTCCCAGTCGCGGGCGAGCTCCGCCCGCAGCGCCGCCGCATCGACCGGCCGCGAGACCGGCAGGTCGCGGATCTCGTCGGGGAACCGCTCGGCCTCCTCGCGGAGGAGGTCCCAGGCGGCGCGGTCGGCGGGCATCGCCGGCGACTCTACCCGGACTCTTCGCGGGGAGAGGACCGGGAGGGGGTCCGTCCGGGCTGCGGTCGGCCGCGACCGGACGATCCGTGAGACGCTTTCCGAAACGATCCCCGGAGATTCCCATGCCCACGCCCACCCGCCGCCCCGCCGCGGAGCTGCCTCCCCTCCCGCTCGACGAGTGGGAGGACACGAAGACGACCCTGCACCTCTACCTCCAGGTCGTCGGCAAGGTGCGGCTGGCGCGGATGCCGCCGCGCAACCACTGGTGGCACGTGCCGCTGTACGTCGCCTCGCGCGGGTTGACCACCCGGGCGGTGCCCTACGGCGGGGGCGGCGAGACCTTCCAGGTCGACCTCGACCTGCTCGACCACCGGGCGGTGGCGACGACCAGCGAGGGCGGGCGGCGGTCCTTCACCCTCGGCCTCCCGGTGGCCGACTTCCACCGCGAGCTGTTCGCGGCCCTCGACGCGCTCGGCGTCGAGGCGACGATCCGCGCCGAGCCGTTCGACCTGCCGTTCTCGACGCCCTTCCCCGCGGACCGCGAGCACCGGGCCTGGGACCCGGCGGCGGTGGAGCGGTTCTGGCGCGCCCTGGTCTGGATCGGCGGCGTCTTCGAGGAGTTCGCCGGCCGCTTCGCCGGCAAGGCGACCCCGGTACACCTCTTCTGGCACAGCTTCGACCTCGCCTACTCCCGGTTCTCGGGGCGGCGGGCGCCGGCGATGGAGGGCGCCGGCGATGTCGCCCGCGAGGCGTACTCGCACGAGGTGACGAGCTTCGGCTTCTGGGCCGGCGACGCGAAGGTCCGAGAGGCGATGTTCTACTCCTACGTGTATCCAGTTCCCGAAGGCCTGACCGACCGGCCCCTGCACCCGGACGCCGCGCGCTGGGTCGGCGAGGGCGGCGGAGCCCAGGCCCGCCTCCCCTACGCCGCGGTGCGCGAGAGCCCGGACCCGCGGGCCGCGCTCCTCGACTTCCTCGAATCGGCCTACCTCGCCGAGGCGGAGGCCGGCGGCTGGCCGGTCGAGGAGCTGCGCCGCGACGGCTGAGCGGGGACGGCTCGCAGGGGCGTGCCGCGCCGGCGGTATGGCCTGGCTCGGGGCCGGAGCTCGGCGGTCAGCCGCCTGCTTCCTCGAGCCCGGCGCCGACCCACGGCAGGGGCGGGTCGTGGTCCTCGCCGAAGACCTCGAAGACGATCTCGCGGCCGTGGACCGACATCGGGTCGAGCTCATCGATCACCGCGGCGTACGTCTCGTAGCAGGCGAGCGCGGCGCGCTGGCGGTCGAGGTCCTCGTCGGACACCGCCTCGAAGACGTCGATCGCCTCGGGCTTCGAGGCGGTCAGCGGGATCCGGCGGCCGTCGTCCGGCGCCTCGGCCAGCGTCACGAAGGCGAGCCGGCGCGGCACCCGCGGCCCGCCGGCCGCATCCTGCCGCGCCCAGCGCGCGCAGACGGCGCGCTTCACCGCCGCGTGGGTCACCAGGTGGTCGGCGAAGCCGCTGATCCCGTGCACCGGGTAGGTGACGACGACCGCCGGCGCGAGCCGCTCGATCGCCCCGTCGACCAGGTCCTCGATCACCCGCGGGTCGAGCTCGGCGAGCCCCGAGTCCGGCAGGTCGAGCACCTCCAGCCCGTCGAGCCCGAGCGCCTCGGCCATCCGCCGCATCTCGAGCTCGCGCACCGCCCCCATCTCCTCGACCGACAGCCCCAGCTCGTGCCGCCGCTTCGTCGCCCCGCCCCGGGTCAGGGTCAGCAGGTGCACCTCGTGCCCCTCCCGCCGCTGACGGGCGATCGCCGCCGCCGGCCCGAAGGACTCGTCGTCGGGATGAGGGAAGACGTAGAGCAGGCGCATGAGTCGCGGTACGATTCCATCGATGGATTCGACGGGTCACGATAGCGCAGAGGACGTCCAGCAGCGGGCCAGGCTGACCTTCGAGCTCTTCCGCGCGTCGCTCGAGATCATGCGTCAGAACCTCCGGCGGCGCGACCCCTCGGCGAGCGATCGAGAGATCGAAGAGCGTCTCCAGGCGTGGCTCTTCACCCGTCCGGGGGCGGAGCTGGGAGACGCCGACGGCGTGCCCGGGAACCGGTTCGACGATTTGCGAGCGCGGTGGACCAGCTCACCGCAGCGCTGACCCGGCTGCGGGTCGACCTCGACGCTACAGGTGTGGCCTGGGCCCTCATCGGCGGGCTCGCGGTTTCCGTTCGCGCCGAACCCCGCACCACCCGGGACGTGGACGTCGCGGTCGCCACGGCCGACGACGACGGCGCCGAAGCGCTCGTCCGCCGTCTCTTCGACCGTGGGTATCGGCTCGTCGGCCACCTGGAGCGCACCGACCGCGCTCGCCTGGCTGCCGTCCGGTTGACGCCGCCGCACTCGGACGTCCTCGGGATCGTGGTGGATCTCTTGTTCGCCTCTTCGGGGATCGAGGCAGAGATCGCCCGCACCGCAGAGGTGTTGGAGATCGTGCCCGGCCTCCGCGTGCCTGTCGCGACGACCGGATACCTGATCGCCCTCAAGGTCCTCGCGTCGGCGCCGGATCGGCCTCAGGATCTGGGTGACGCCCGCTCCCTGCTGCTCCGTGCCCCGAGCTCTGAGATTCGGCGCGCCAAGGATGCCATCGACCTGATCGTGCGGCGTGGCTTCGAACGAGGGAAGGATCTACGATCGGAGCTGGAGTCGTTGCTCGAAGCCGCGCCGTCCCCGGACTGGCGAAGCTAGCCGACGCGTCTCACGCGGTCTTCTGCCAGAAGAGCTTGCGGCCTGACGGCTCGGCCTCACCGGCGCCGACGCGGAGCGGGAAGGCCGCCGTGACGTCGGGCCACAGCGCGATCTCGCCGTGGAGCTTGACCTGCCAGTCCACCCCGGCGGAGGTCGTGGGGGCGTCGGGGGGGAGCTGGACCGTCCGCGAGCCGCCGGCGATCTCGGAGCGCTCGCGGGTGTCGACGACCTCGACCGTGGCGACCTCCTCGGCGCTCGTCTTCGATCCGTTCGGTCCGGAGGTGCGGGCGGTCCCGGTGGCGACGAGGTCGACCTTCAGCCGGCGCACCCGGCCGGGGAGCCCGCGCAGGCGCCAGCGGACCTCGAGGGTGCCGCCGGGATCGGCGCGCGGGCTGGAGAGAGCCACCTCCGGCCGCGGGTTGAGCAGCGCGAGGACGCCGTAGGGGATGCCGGCGAGGAAGAGGACGCCGAAGACCGCGAAGGGGACGAGGATCAGCGCCACGCAGCCGAGCTCCGGGTCCTCGCCCCAGTCCCGGTAGACGAAGTAGACGAAGGGCGCGACGATCGAGTTCCAGAGCACGGCGACCACGGTGGTGCTGACCAGGTTGCCGAGCGGCGACGCGGTCGGGGCGAGCCAGCCGGTGCGCAGCGCCTCGGCGGCCTCCCGCCGGCGGGAGCGCTCGAACCCTTCGTGCTTCGGGATCCGCCGCTCCCGCCGCCGCCGCTTCGTGCGCCGGCTGCCCAGCATCGCGACGATCAGCACCAGCGGGAAGAGGATGAACGGCAGGGTGAGCAGGCCGAAGGCGAAGTCGCCGCGCAGCGAGCGCGACAGGACCGCGCTCGTCGGGTCGTCCGGGTCGACCCAGCAGGTCGTCTGCACCCCCGGCGGGAGCCCCTCGACGATCTCCGTCTTGCCCTCGCGCGAGCTCGTCGAGCCGATGAAGAAGTCGTAGCGCTCGCCGGCGTAGCGCCGCCCGCCGACCTCGTAGAGGTAGACGACGCCGATCGAGTAGGTCGACCCGTCGTCGCCCGAGTGCGTCTCGACCCAGGCCCGCTCGACGGTGCACGGCACCGCGTCCCAGGTGCGGGCGTCGAACGTCCGCCACATCGGCAGCAGGAAGAAGGGCACCGCGAAGGCGAGGCCGAAGAGCAGGAAGACGAGCAGGAAGCCGATCACGCAGCCCGCCCCCTTGCCGCCCCGCGTCGGCCGGCGCGGCTCCGACGAAGCGGACACCTCCTCGGACCCCTCGGCCGGCCGATCCCGCCGCCAGAACCGCCGCCAGGGCTTCTGCTCCCGGACGACCGCCGGCTCGTCGGCCGGCTCCCGGCGATACCGGTCCTCGCCGGCCTCCCGCCGGTACCGCTCGGAGCCCTCGTCGTCCTTCGCCATCCGCCCGCGCCTCCCTGAAGTGCGGCGCCGTCCGCGCCCGTCGGTAATCGACTGCTCTCGGCCGCGCCCCACGTACCCTCGGCGACCGACTTCGACTGCCTTCGACCAGAGCGGGGAGATCGTAGCCGCCCCCCGGCTCCACCGTTCACGGCGCCGCCTTGCCTTGCGACCGATTCTCACTACGTCGATGATGAGTCGTCGTGGATCGTAGCCGTCTCTCCAAGAGCGGTCAAAGCGAACACGATCGGGACCTGCACCGGAACCGGCGATTCACGAGACCCGCCGCTCCCTTTCCGTAACGCCCCGCCGCCGCGCCGCGCCTAGAGCAGCCCGTGGTGAAAGTCCGCGGGGTCGCGTTGCGGTCCCCGCGGGGTCGTATGCAAGGCGTCGGCGCGCAGGCGATGTGGTGACATCGTCGAGCGCCGACAACGCAGCAGGCGGCCCCGCGCGGACCGCAACCCGAAGGGCGCAGGGGGGTTACGGCGCATCTGCGGCGTCGCTCGTCGTCCACGATGTCACCGCATCGCCTCCTCCTCGCTCCTGGCATCTGCACCGTAAGCCCCCTGCGCGCGACCCCGCGGACTTTCACCACGGGCTGCTAGGGCATAATGAGGCGGCAGAACATCGCTGGATGCTGCAGGAAGTCCTCCGGGCGGGCTGGGTCCGTCCCGGGGGAGCACGCCACGTGTCGACGACGCACAACGTGGTGATCGTCGGGGCCGGCCCTGCCGGCCTCTCGGCCGCCGCGCGAGCCCGGGGACGAGGGCTCTCCTACGTCCTGCTCGAGCGCGGCGACCGCCCCGCGCAGACCGTCGTCCGCTACCAGAAGGGAAAGCCGGTGATGGCCGAGCCGTCGCCCGTGCCGCTGCGCAGCGACGTGCCGTTCGCCCCCGGCACGCGCGAGGAGGTGCTCGGCGGCTGGGACGGCGCGGTCGCCGACCTCGGCCTCGAGCTCCGCTGCGGCGAGGAGGTGCGGGCGGTCGAGCGGCTGGAGAGCGCGGCCGCGGGCGCCCCCCGCCTCCGGGTGGTCACCGCCCGCGGCGCCTACGAGGCCGAGCACGTGGTGCTGGCGCTCGGCACGCAGGGGAACCCGCGTCGCCTCGGCGCCCCCGGCGACGAGCTGCCCCACGTCACCCACCGGCTCGTCGACCCGGCCGAGCACGAGGACGAGGACCTGGTCGTCGTCGGCGGCGGCGACTCCGCCCTCGAGGTGGCGATCGCGCTGGCGCCGGCCAGCCGGGTCCACCTCGTCGTGCGCACACCGGAGATCGTGCGCGCCAAGGAGAACCTCGAGCGCGAGATCCACAAGCTCGCCGCCCGGGGCGAGCTGACCGTCCACTACTCGACGGTGGTCGGCGAGGTCCGGCCCGACGAGGTCCTGCTGACCGGGCCGGAGCGGGAGACGCGGGTGCCGGCCGGCCGCGTGTTCCTGATGATCGGCACCGAGCCGCCGCGCCGCTTCCTCGAGTCGATCGGCGTGCGGTTCACCGGCTCGGGGCGCGAGGCACGGCCCGTCCTCGGCCCCGGCTACGCCTGCCCGGACGTGCCCGGCCTCCGGCTGATCGGTGCGGTGTCGGGGCGGGGCGACCTGATCAAGCTGGGGATGAACCAGGGGTGGGAGGTCGTCGAGCACCTGCTGGGGCACGAGGTCGAGCCGGCGGACGAGGGGATCCTCCGCCAGCGGCTGACGCACGGCGAGGGGCCGGTCGCCGAGCGGATCGCCCGCTTCCAGCACGAGGTGCCGCTGTTCGCCGGCGCCGCGGAGGCCGACCTGCGCGAGATGTTCCTCACCGCCTCGGTGCACGACCTCCGGGACGGCGAGGTGATCCTGCGCCAGGACGACTACACGAACAGCCTCCTCGCCATCGTCTCGGGCCGGGTCGCGCTGTCGGCGCGGCCGGCCGGCGCCGGGAGCACGAAGACGGGACGGCGGGACGGCGGCCGGCGCGGGCCTGCCGCGGACGGGGCCGAGCGCCACGTCGCCACCCTCGAGGCCGGCGACTTCTTCGGCGAGATGGGGCTGATCTCCGGGCAGCGGCGCAACGCGACGGCGCGGGCCGACGGCCCGGTGCGGCTCGTCGAGGTGCCGCGCAAGGCCATGCTCAAGCTCCTCGCCGTCGCCCCCACGGTCGCCCGCCGGGTCGACGAGACCTTCCTCTCCCGCGCCTTCCAGACCTACCTCTTCCCGGACGTGCCGGCGGCGACGATCGACGCGCTGGCCGCCGAGGCGACCGAGGTGACGGCGGCGCGTGACGAGGTGGTCTTCCGCGAGGGGGACGAGGGGGACGCGTTCTACCTGATCCGCTCCGGCATGGTGAAGGTGGCGCGCGGCGAGGGGGACGGCGAGCGGGTGCTCTCGTACCTGCAGGCCGGGAACTTCTTCGGCGAGGCGGCGCTGCTCCCGGGGAGCCGGCGGGGGGCGACGGTGACCGCGATCTTCCCGGCCGCGCTCGTCCGGCTCGACCGCGACCGCTTCCAGCGCTTCGTCGGCCGTCACCCCGAGGTCGCGGACCGCTTCGTCGCCACGCTCGAGGAGCGGCGGGTCGACTCGCTCGTCACCGCCGCCACCCCGGGGGCCGGCGAGATCCAGAGCCGGCTGATCGACGAGGAGATCGTCATGGGCACCGACGTGCTCCTCATCGACGACCACAAGTGCGTGCGCTGCGGCAACTGCATCGCGGCCTGCGAGGCGGTGCACGACGACGGGCAGGCGCGGCTGACCCTGACCGGCATCCACCTCTACCACCTGCTCTTCCCCAACTCGTGCTGGCAGTGCGAGGACCCGCTGTGCATGCTCGACTGCCCGCCCGACGCGCTGGTGCGCGACGCCACCGGCGAGATCCACATCAAGTCGAACTGCATCGGCTGCGGCAACTGCGAGGAGAACTGCCCGTACGGCAACATCTTCCTCGTCCACCCGCGCGAGAAGGGGCCGCTCGGCTTCCTGCGCAAGCTCGCCGGGATGGCGCCGCGCGAGGCCGAGCGCGAGGTGGCGGTGAAATGCGACATGACGAGCCGGCCTGGCGGCCCCGCGTGCGTGCTCGCGTGCCCGACCGGGGCGGCGATGCGCCTGTCGCGCGATGAGTACGAGGACACGATGGCCGACCTCCTCGTCGGGCGGGGCGGCGGCTGATGCTGCTGACGACGCGGGAGAGCGCCCGCTGGCGCAACGTCGCCCTGGTGCTCTTCGTGCTCCTCACCGCCGCCTACCTCTGGTGGCACCGGGAGGCCGGCTTCGCGCACGGCGGCTCGGACTTCGGGCTCGCCGCCGGGCTCGCCGCGTTCGGGCTGATCCTCCTGCTCCTCTTCTTCGCCGTGCGCAAGCGGATGTACGCGAGCCGCCGGCTCGGGCGGCTCGAGGCCTGGCTCCAGTCGCACGTCTGGCTGGGGGTGCTGTCGCTCGCCCTCGTCCTCTACCACTCGGGCTTCCGGTTCGAGGACGGCGTGGCGGTGGCGGCGCTCGTCGCGCTGGCGCTCGTCGTCGTCACCGGGGTCTTCGGGGCGATCCTCTACACGACGGTGCCGCGCCTGCTCACCGAGGTGGCGAGCAACGTGCCGGCCGGGCGGGTGAGCGAGGAGCTGCACCGCATCGAGCGCTCGATGGCGCGGCTCGCCGAGGGCCGCTCGCAGGTGTTCGGCCGGGTCCACCGGGCGCTCGTCGTCCGCGCCCGCCCCGGCCCCTTCGCCGGCTGGCGCATCCTCTTCGGCCGTCCCCCCTCGCCGCGCGGGGCCCTGCCCGCCCGGCTCACCGAACGGCTGCGCCTCGTCGCCCCCGAGGAGCGCGACGCCCTCGAGAAGCTCCTCGTCCTCTCCCGCCAGCACCGCGAGCTCCACCAGCGGTTCGTCCTCGAGCGCCGCTACGTGAACCTGCTCCAGGCCTGGCTCTGGCTGCACGTCCCGCTGTCGCTGGCGCTCCTCGTCCTCGTCGTCGTGCACGCGGCGGCGGCGCTCTACTACGGCGGCTGGCCCGAGGGGTGGGGCTGAGCGGTGGGCTTCGACCTCCGCTTCGCGAAGGCGGGCGGCACGCTCGTGCGCCGGCGGGTCGAGGGCGAGCGCCTGCGCATCGGCCGGGGGACGAACAACGAGCTGCGCTTCGACGACGCGCGGGTCGGCCTCGAGCACGCGACGATCTCACGGCAGGGCGGGCGGTTCGTCCTCGAGGACCGCGACAGCGTCACCGGCACCTGGGTCGGCGGCGAGCGGGTGCAGCGGAAGCGGCTCGCCGAGGGCGACGTCGTCGAGATCGGCGGGCGGCGGATCGCGGTGTCGCTGTCGGCCGGCGGCGCGGACCTCGGGCTCGCCGTGGAAGCGAGCGGCGAGAAGGCGCGGCGGGCCGCGGGCGGCGCCGACGACGACGCGCCGCGCCGGCGGACCGGCGGCGGACGCGCAGCGGAGGGCGGCAGGCGTCGCCGGCCCCGGCAGGTCGACTACGCGGCCGCCTACCGGCTCGACCGCGCCGTCGCCCGGCGCTGGCTCACGGTGGGGGCGGCGGCCGCGACCCTGGTCGCGCTGGCGGCGCTCGTCGCCGCCGGCCGCACCGCGGCCTTCCGCCCGGGACCGGTCTCCGCCGCCCACGCGAGCGCCGCCGGGCCGTCCTCGTGCAACGCCTGCCACGTCCCCTTCGCCGGCCCGGCCGACGCCCGCTGCGCCGGCTGCCACGGCGGCCACGCGGTCCACCAGCCGACCCAGGCGTCGCTCCCCGCCTGCGGCGGCTGCCACTTCGAGCACCGCGGCCTGGCCAGTCTCACCGCCGTCCCCGACGGCCGCTGCGTCGACTGCCACCGCGACCTCGAGCTGGCGCCCGGCGCCGAGCCGACCTTCGCCTCGGCGGTGACCGGCTTCGGCGCCAGCCACCCCGAGTTCTCGATCGCCCTCGACGGCCGCCGCCTCCCCCTCGCCGAGGCGGCGGGCGCCGACCCGACGGCGATCGAGTTCGGCCACGCCGAGCACCTGCAGCCGCTCGAGACCCCGGAAGGGACGGTCGAGCTGGCCTGCCGCGACTGCCACGAGGCCGCCTCGGGCCAGGCGGCGCGCGAGGGGCGCATGGCGCCGGTCGACTACGAGCGGCACTGCGCGAGCTGCCACCCGATGACCTTCGACCCCGCCCTGCCGGACGAGCGGGCGCCCCACGAGCGGCCGGCGGTGGTGCGTGCCTACCTCCTCGCCGCCTATGCCGGCGACGCCCGCTGGCGCGAGCTCTCCTTCGCCGAGCGCCGCCGGCTGATCGTCACCGACCCCGACCGCGACCGGAGCTTCCGGCTCGGCGAGGGGGAGCGGCGGGCGGCCAACCGGGCCGAGGGCTACCTCTTCCAGACCGCGTGCGCCGAGTGCCACCGGCTCGAGCGCGGCCCCGGCCCGCTGCCCGAGGTCGCGCCGGTCGAGACCTCCCGCGACCGGCTGCCCCACGCCTGGTTCCCCCACCCGCGCCACGGCCCCAGCCAGGGCCTCGCCTGCGCCGACTGCCACGCCGCCGCCGAGAGCACGCGCGCCTCCGACGTCTTGATCCCGGGGATCGCGGTGTGCAGGAGTTGCCACGGCGGCGGAGGGAAGGCCGCGGAAGTCGCCGGGGTCCGGAGGCCGGACGGCGAGGAGCGCGGCGAAGGGAGGGGGGCGGCGGCCGCCGCCGAGAGCTCCGGCTTCGGCCGGGAGACGCCGATCGAGTCCGCCTGCGTCGACTGCCACGACTTCCACGCACCGCCGGAGGCAGCCCCGACGCGCCTCGCGTCCCGCACGCAGGGGAGGGGGCGATGAGGAGGTCCGGCGGGCTGGCGACCGGGACGCCGGCGGCTCGCCGTGCGGGCTTCGGGGCGGCGGTCGCGATCGCGGGCGGGCTCGCCGCCGCGGTGCTCGCCGCCGGCACGGCGCGCGCGGACGGCGGGGGCCTGGCGGCGGACCGCTGGTCGGACCCGCCCCGCGCCGCCTCGCCCCTCTCGCCGGACCGGGCGACTCCCCCGCCGCCGGCACCTCCGGCCGAGCCTGCGCCCCCGTCACCGACCCCCTCGCCGAAGCCCGCGCCCCCCTCGCCGGCCGGGCCCGGCGCCGGCGCGGCGCCGCCGGTGTGCCCGGGCGGGGCGGCGGCGCTGTCGGCGGCCGAGGTCGCCGCGCTGCTCGACGGGGCGGCCGGGGCGATCGACGCCGCGTACACCGTCGCCGTGGTCGACCGGGCGGGACGGCCGCTCGGCGTCTTCGCGAAGAGCGGCTCGGCGGCCGACCCCGACCGCGCGGTCGCCCTCGCCCGCACCGGCGCCTTCTTCTCGAACGACCAGGCGCCGCTGTCGTCGCGCACCGTGCGGTTCGTCTCCGGGATCCATTTCCCGCCCGGGGTCGCGCGGACGCCGAACGCCGCCCTCTACGGGATCGAGCTGACGAACCGCGGCTGCGAGCTCGACGCCGCCTTCGCCCCGGGCAAGGCGGTGCCGCCCGCGAAGCGGCTGGCCGGCGGCCCCTGCCGGCCGGGGACGACCGCCGGCTGCGGCCTCGGCCCGGTCACCGGGAAGGCCGACCTCCTCGACTCGGACCCGCGCGCCGTCGACCCGGGCGGGGTGCCGGTCTTCCGCGGCGACGCGCTGGTCGGCGGCATCGGCGTCGCCGGCCTGCCCCCCGCGCAGGCCGAGTTCGCGGCGGTCGCCGCCCTCGTCCCCGCCTTCCTGCCGGCGGTGGCGCCGCCCGGGGTGGTGTTCATCGACGGCATCCGCCTGCCCTTCGTCGAGCAGACGTCGCGCCCGGCGGGCACCGCCGCCGACCCGGCTCCCGCCGGCACCCCGATCGTCGCACCGCGCGACGGCGGTTGCGCGCCGGACGGCTTCCTCGTCGCGCCGCGCGACGGCGCGCGGCTGTCGCGGGCCGAGGTCGAGGGGATCGTCGCTCGGTCGATCGCCGCCGCGGAGCGCACGCGGGCGGTCATCCGCCTGCCGCTCGGCTCGCGCTCGCGCATGGTCATCGCCGTCGGCGACCTCGACGGGACGCTCCTCGCCCTCTACCGCATGCCCGACGCCACCGTCTTCTCGATCGACGTCGCCGCGGCGAAGGCGCGCAACGTCGTCTGGTTCAGCTCGCCCGCCGGCAAGGCCGACCTCCACCCCGCCTTCCCGCCGGGCCAGGCGATCACCAACCGCACGATCTCCTTCGGCTCCCAGCCGCTCTTCCCGGCCGGCATCGACGGCAGCGGCCCCGGCCCCTTCTTCGACCTCTTCCGCTTCGACGCCGCGAACCCCTGCACACAGGGCTCGCAGCCGGCGAACCGAAGTCAGAACGGCGTCGTCTTCTTCCCCGGCTCGATCCCCCTCTACCGCGGCCGCGACCTCGTCGGCGGCCTCGGCATCTCGGGCGACGGCGTCGAGCAGGACGACTACGTCTCCCTCCTCGGCGCCGCCGGCTTCCTCCCACCCGAGGACCTGTGGGCCGACCGCGTCTTCGTCGACGGCGTCCGCATGCCCTTCCTCAAACTCCCCCGGAACCCGGAGGAGTAGCGTGACGGGACGGAAAGAAAAGGATCGGCTAAAGGATCGGGGCCGGGCAGCCGGCTGTCGCGGCTCGGCGCTTGCGTACCGCGTCGACGTTTCCGTGGGAACGTCCTGGCGTCCGGTCGGATCTCCGGCCCGGCGCGTTTCAGCTGAAACGTCCCGGCGGTCGAACCTCGGCTCCGACCGCGTTTCCGCGGAAGCGTCACGCTGGCCCGCCGCCCTCGCTGTCCTTCTCTTGCTGATCTGTTTCTCGTCCGTGGCGGTGGCAGCCGATCGGGTCGAGCTCACGCTGAACGACGGCCGGCCGATCCTCGCGCGCAGCACCGCCGTCACGGTGACCGGCGTCGCCGCCGGCCTGTCGGAGGTCGAGCTCGTGCTCCTCGAGGAGGACGGGACGGCCGAGAGCGAGGAGCCGCAGGTGGGCGTGACCCACCGCGTCTCGGTGTCCGGCGGCGCCTTCTCCTTCACCTGGCCGGAGGCCCTCGCGGGCGGCGCGTACCTGGTGCGGGCGACGGCCGAGCACGAGGGCATGGCGCTCGCCGCCGAGGTGCCGCTGGTCGTGCAGCCGGAGGGGCGGTGGCCGCGGCGGCCGCTGATCGCCTCGCCCGAGCCGGAGCGGACGGTGGAGCCGCGGATGGCGCCGGACGACTTCCAGGCGTTCACCGACCGGTGGCGGATCGTGCCGCCGCCCTACGAGCTCGACACGGCGAGCCGGGGGCCGCTCGACCCGTACCACCAGAACCGGTGGAAGGGGGACTACCCGATCCGCGGGCAGGACCTGTTCCTGGTGGTGACCGCGATCTCCGACACGCTGGTCGACGGGGCGGAGCTGCCGACGCCGGCCGGGGTGTCGACCGACCGGCCCGGATCGATCGGCTTCTTCGGCGAACCGGACCAGCTCGTCGGCAAGCAGCTCGTGCTCGCCTCGGCGGAGCTGTTCCGGGGGGACACGGCCTTCGTGCCGCCGCGCTGGCGGGCGAAGGCGACCCTCGCCGCCGACCTCAACCACCTCGAGGTCGAGGAGAACGCGGTCGTGCGGCCGGACGTGCGCGAGGGGACGCGGCGCACCCGCGGCTTCCTCGCCCTCCAGGAGGCGTTCTACGAGCGGCGGCTGGCGGTGGTGTCGCCCAACTTCGATTTCGTTTCGGTGCGCGCCGGCATCCAGCCGTTCCAGAGCGACTTCCGCGGCTTCGTGTTCAGCGACACGAACCTCGGCGTGCGCCTGTTCGGCAACCTGCGCTCGAACCGGTTCCAGTACAACCTGGCGTTCTTCGAGCGGCTGGAGAAGGACACGAACTCCGGCCTCAACACCTTCGAGTGGCGCGACCAGCGGGTGGCGGTGGCGAACCTCTATCGCCAGGACTTCCCGGTGCTCGGCATCCAGACGCAGGCCTCGGTCCACTGGTTCGAGGACGAGGCGACCTTCGTCTTCGACAAGAACGGCTTCCTGGTGCGGCCCGACCCGGTCGGCTCGTTCACCCCGCACGAGATCGAGGCGACCTACCTCGGGCTCGCCGCTTTCGGCCACCTCGGGCGGATCAACGTCGACGCGGCGGCCTATTACGTCACCGGCCGCGACTCGCTGAACCCGATCGCCGGGCCCGGGCGGCTGTTGCGCGACGAGCCGGACCGGGTCGACGTCGAGGCGGGGATGGCGGCGCTCGAGCTGTCCTTCGACCGCGACTGGCTGCGGCCGAAGGCGGCGGTGTTCTGGGCCTCGGGCGACGCGGCGCCGACCGACCGCACCGCCCGCGGCTTCGACGCGATTTTCGACAACCCGAACTTCGCCGGCGGCGGCTTCTCGTTCTGGAACCGGCTCGGCATCCGGCTCGCCGGCACCGGGGTGGCGCTGGTCCACCGCGGAAGCCTCCTGCCGTCGCTCGAGAGCTCGAAGGACGAGGGGCAGCCGAACTTCGTCAACCCGGGCCTCGTGCTGCTCTCGGCCGGGCTCGACCTCGAGCTGACGCCCGAGATCAAGGCGGTCGTCACCGCGAACCACCTGCGCTTCGACACCACCGAGACGCTCGAGCTGGTGCTCTTCCAGGCGCCGATCGACGAGGAGATCGGCTGGGACCTGTCGGTCGGCGCGCGCTGGCGCCCGTATCTCAGCAACAACGTCGTCCTGCTCGCCGGGCTCTCGGCGCTGCTGCCCGGCGACGGCTTCGCCGACATCTACGAGGACGACTCGGCGCTGGCCTCCCTGTTCCCCGTCCTCGCGCTGACCTACTGATGCCGCGCCGCGACCCGCCCCGCCGCGACGATCCCCGCCGGACGAGCCGGGCGGCGGTCCCGCCCCACCGGCAGCGGTCGCGGTACGTCCTCGCGGCCGCCCTCGCCGCGCTGGCGGCCCTCCTGGCGTTGCCGGGCGCGGGATCGGGCGACGGGCCGCCGGACGCGCCGGGCGAGCGGGAGCTGCGCAGCCGGACGGTGGCCGAGGTCGTCGCCGCCAGCCGCGGCTGCCTCTCCTGTCACGCCGGGATCGAGCCGGCCCACGCGTCGCCGGGGGTGCGGATCGCCTGCACGAGCTGCCACGGCGGCGACGCCGGTGCGGTGCGGCCGGCCGGCGCCGAGCCGGACGACCCCGGCTACGAGGAGGCGAAGCGCGCCGCCCACGTCGCCCCGCGCTTCCCCGGGCGCTGGTACGGCCCGGCGGACGAGGGCTCGGCGAACCCGGTGCGCCCCTACACCCTGTCGCTCGAGGAGAGCGCCGAGTTCATCCGCTTCGTCAACCCGGGCGACCTGCGGGTGGCGGCGGAGACCTGCGGGCCGTGCCACCCGCGCCAGGTCGAGGCCGTGCGCAAGAGCCCGATGACGACCTCGGCGATCTTCTGGGCCGCGGCGGCCTACGCGAACGGCATCCTCGGCCGCAAGGCGGGTCTGCTCGGCGAGAGCTACGGGCGCGACGGCGGGGCGCAGGCGATCGTCCCCGGGCGCCCGCCGACCGCCGCCGAGGCGGCCCGCGGCGTGCTGGCGATGATCCTGCCCCTGCCGCGCTGGGAGATCATGCAGCCGGGCGAGTACTTCCGCGCCTTCGAGCGCGGCGGGCTGCTCAACCCGTCGTTCTTCCCCGAGGTCGGCAATCCGAGCCCCTTCGACGAGCCGGGCCGGCCCGACATCCGGCTGTCCGACCGCGGGCGCGGCACCGGCCTCCGCGTCTCGCCCGGGGTGATCAACCTCCACAAGACCCGGCTCAACGACCCGCACCTGTCGATGTTCGGCACCTCCGACCACCCGGGCGACTTCCGTGCGTCGGGCTGCTCGGGCTGCCACCTGGTCTACGCCAACGACCGCGACCCGCTCCACTCCGGCCCGTACGCGGCCGCCGGGCACCGGGGCGCCACCGCGAGCGGCGACCCGACGATCCCGCGCGGCGAGCCGGGCCACCCGATCTCCCACCGGCTCACCCGGGCGGTGCCGACCAGCCAGTGCATGGTCTGCCACATGCACCAGCCGAACGCGTTCCTCAACACCTACCTCGGCTACACGATGTGGGACTACGAGACGGACGGGGAGCACCTGTGGCCGGCGGACCAGCGCGACCCGACCGAGGCCGAGCGGCGGGCGTCGCTGGCCCACAACCCGGAGGGCGCCGCCGCCCGCGGCCTGTGGACCGATCCCGAGTTCCTGGCCCGCGTCTCCGAGCTGAACCCGCAGCTCGACCACACCCGCTTCGCCGACTACCACGGCCACGGCTGGGTCTTCCGGGCGGTCTACTCGCGCGACCGGCAGGGGCGGCTGCTCGACGCCGAAGGCGGGGTCGTGCCCTTCGACGCCCCGGACCGCTTCGAGCGCGCCGTCCACCTGCGCGACATCCACCTCGAGCGCGGCATGCACTGCGTCGACTGCCACTTCTCGCAGGACGTCCATGGCGACGGGCTGCTCCACGGCGAGTACGGCAACGCGATCGAGATCGCCTGCGAGGACTGCCACGGGGGGATCGGCGGGTCCGCCACGCTGCGCACCTCGGGGCCGGCGGCGCCGCCCGGCGGCACCGACCTGTCGAAGGCCCTCACCCCGTTCGGCGAGCGCCGCTTCGCCTGGCGCGGCGGCAGGCTGCTCCAGCGCTCGACGGTCGAGCCGGGGCGCGAGTGGACGGTGCCCCAGGTGCGCGACACGGTCGACCCGGCCCACCCGAACTACAACCCGCGCGCCGCCAGCGCCAAGACCCTGCGCCGATGGTGGGACGGAACCCTCGCCCACGACGCCGAGCGGATGACCTGCTACTCGTGCCACTCGTCGTGGATCACCTCCTGCTTCGGCTGCCACCTGCCGCAGCAGGCGAACCAGCGCTCGCCGATGAACCGTTACGAGGGGATCGAGACCCGCAACTACGCCTCGTACAACCCGCAGGTGATCCGCACCGACGTCTACATGCTGGGGATCAACGGCGAGGTCCTCGGCAACCGGGTCGCCCCGTTCCGCTCGTCGAGCGCCCTGGTGCTCTCCTCGGAGAACCAGAACCGCCAGCGGATCTACGTCCAGCAGCCGCCGATCTCCGCTCCCGGCTTCGCCAGCCAGGCCTTCAACCCGCACGCGCCGCACACGGTGCGCACCCGCGAGACGAAGCGCTGCTCCGACTGTCACCTCTCGGCCGAAGTCGACAACAACGCCTGGATGGCGCAGCTCCTCACCCTGGGCACCGGCTTCGTCAACTTCGTCGGCCGATACGCCTGGGTCGGCCTCGGCGAGCACGGCTTCGAGGCGGTCGGCGTCACCGAGTGGGACGAGCCGCAGGCGGTCCTCGGCAGCTTCCTCCACCGGCTCGCCTACCCGCGCTCCTGGCGGGAGCACCGCGAGAGAGACCGGCGGCTCATCGAGTCGCACCACCACCACGGCGGCGGCGGCGAGGTCCTCGACCTCCAGCTCCGCGGCGAGTACCTCTACGCTGCCAAGGGGCCGGGCGGCTTCGAGGTCTTCGACGTGGCCAACGTCGACAACAAGGACTTCTCGGAGCGGATCGTCACCGCGCCGGTCTCGCCGCTCGGGCAGGACACCGCGGTCGCCACCCGCGATGCGGTCGCCCTGGCCCTGCCGACGACGATGCCGATGGCCTTCGACCGCACCGGCGATCCGGCGAACCGCGAGCAGCCGATCCACCCGCTCTACCGCTACGCCTACGTCGGCGACAGAGAGGAGGGGCTGGTGCTCGTCGACGTCGCGACGCTCACCGACGGCGACCCGCGGAACAACTTCCTCGAGCGCGCGGTGACCTTCAACCCGGACGGCGTGCTCGACGGCACCCGCGCGTTGACCGTCGCCGGCGAGAGCGTCTACGTGGCGACCGACCGCGGCGAGCTCGTCGTCGTCGACGTCGGCACGCCGTTCTCACCGCGGGTCGCCGCCCGGCTCGACGGCTTCGACCGGCCGACCGCGGTCGCGGTCCAGTTCCGCTACGCCTTCGTCACCGACCGGATCGGCCTCCACGTCGTCGACGTGACCCGGCCGGAGCGGCCGCGGCGCGCCGCCCGGCTCGAGCTCGGGCCGGCGCACTCGGTCTACCTCGCCCGTACCTACGCCTACGTCGCGGCCGGCGAGCGCGGGCTCGAGATCTTCGACATCGAGCGGCCCGAGTCGGCGCGGCTCGCCCGCCGGTTCGACGCCGGGGGCCGGCTGCGCGACGTGCGCGACGTCATCGTCGGCTCGACCAACGCGAGCCTCTTCGCCTACGTCGCCGACGCGGCGACCGGCCTGCACGTCGTCCAGCTCACCTCGCCCGAGACGGTGCCGGGCTACCTCGGCTTCTCCCCCCGGCCCGTACCGGTGTGGATCGCCGGCGGGAAGACCCACGGTCCGGCGCTCGCCCTGTCGCGCGGGCTCGACCGCGACCGGGCGGTCGACGAGAGCGGCCACCAGGTGGCGGTGACGAACCGCATCGGCGCGCGCCCGTTCAACCGGGAGGAGATGGAGCGGCTGTTCCTGAGGGACGGGGAGGTGTACGCGGTAAACGACAGGACCTCGAGCGCGGGGTGGAAGCAGCGGTCCTCCGCGAAGCCGCGGAGCGGCGACCGAAGCAAGGAGCCGCGGTGAGCCCGAGGACCTCCTCCCCGCTCGCCGGACCGCCGTCGGTCCTCGTCGCGGCGCTGGCCGCGCTCGGTCTCGCGGCCGCGGCGCCGAGCCTCCTCTCCCAGGAGGAGCCTTCGCCGCCAGTCCCGCCCGCAGCCGCCGCCTCCGTCGTCGCGCCCGGTCCGGGGATCGGCGTCTACGTCGGGCCGCAGGCGTGCGGGACGGCGATGTGCCACGGGGCGGTGGCGCCGCGCGGGGTGTACGACATCCGCCAGGACGAGTACCACGTGTGGAGCCTCGAGGACCCGCACGCGCGGTCGTACGAAACGCTGTCCGACGAGCGGTCGGCGGTGATCGTGCGGAACCTCGGGCTCGGCCGGGCGGCGCGGGAGGAGCCCTCGTGCCTGGCCTGCCACGCCTTCGAGCCGGCGGCGGAGCGGCTGGCGGACGGCTGGGCGGTCGAGGAGGGGATCTCGTGCGAGGCGTGCCACGGGCCGGCCGGCGGCTGGCTCGGCACGCACGACCAGGCGGGCTGGACGCGCGCCGACTCCATCGCGGCGGGGATGACCGAGACCCGCGACCCGGCGCGACGGGCGGCCCTCTGCCTCGACTGCCACCTCGGCGGCCCGGGGCGGACGGTGGACCATCGCCTCCTCGCCGCCGGGCACCCGCCGCTGACTTTCGAGCTCGACAACTTCGCCGCCGCGGTGTCCCACTGGCGCGAGCGGGCGGAGGCGGACGGGATGCGCGGCTGGGCGGTGGGGCAGGTCGCGGCGCTCGAGCGCGAGCTGGCGGCGGTCGCCGCCCGCGCCGGGCGGGGGGAGTGGCCGGAGCTCTCCTACCTGCGCTGCGGCGACTGCCACCACGCGATCTCCGAGCAGCGCTGGCGGACGGCCGGCGAACGCGGCGGGCCGGTCACCGGGCTGCCGCGCTGGAGCCCGGCGCGCTGGGCCGCCCTGCGCCACGTGATCGCCGCGGCGGCGCCCGCCGAGGAGGAGCGGCTCGGCGCGGCGCTCGCCGAGGTCGCGCGCACAGTCGGCCGGCTCGGCACGCCGCCCGGCGAGGTGGCGCGAGCCGCCGGCGCGGCGGCCGACGCCGCGGCGCGGGCGATGCCGGCGGTGCGGGCCGCGCGGTGGGAGCGGCAGGAGACCTTGGCCGTGCTCGCCGCGCTCGCCGCCGACCCGCTCGCCGCCGCCGACGCGGAGTCGGCCCGGCAGACGGCCTTCGCGGCGAACAGCCTCGCCTCGGCGCTGGTCGCCGCCGACCCCGAGGTCCTGCGCGGCGGCATCCCGGACGCGGTGGAGGCGATCTACCGATCCACCCTCGACCCCTACGACTTCGACCGCGCGGGCTTCACCGCGGCCCTGGCCGAGCTGGCTTCGGCCGTCGCTCGCGTCCGCGGTCCCACGGCAGGAGAAGAGACGACGAGGAGGACGGAGCGATGAGGACGGAGCGTCGCGGCCCTCGTGGCCCTGCCCGCGGCGGTGGGAGCGCTACGCCTGAGGAGGGCGGCCGGCGGACGATGACCGCGCCGGTCCGGGACGTCGATCGCGACGCGGACGCCCTGCCGGCGGGGGGAGCGCGTCGAGGTGGCGCGGGGGCGGCTACGGCAACCCGGCGAACGCGGCGGTGTCGCCGCGGCTGGCGAAGGTGAACGGCGGGTTCTCGTACGTGCGGCTCTCGCCGGTCGCCTGGTCGGTGACCGTCAGGGTGAAGGCGACGTCGGTCAGCGAGCCGTAGAAGACCCACCAGCGGCCGTTGATCGCACGCCCGTCGAGCACCTTGACCACCAGCTCGCGGTTGCCCTCCTGGAAGAACCAGAAGCTGCCGCTCCGGTCGCTGTCCGGCAGCGGGCGACCGACCCCGGAGCCGCCGTTGTGCGGGTCCTCCCAGGCCACCGAGACGCGGAAGCGACCGTCGCGGAGGAGCAGATCCTCGTCGCCGCCGAGCCCGAGGCGGCGCCCGCGCAGACCCTCGCTTCCCGTGCAGTCGAGCGGCACGCCGCCGAAGACGGCGCCCTGCTTCCACCACAGCGCGGTCACCTCGCCGGGGCCGCTCAGGGCGACGGCGGGGTCGAGCGGAGCGCCGTCCTCCGGCGGGTCGGCGTCGAGCAGGAAGGGCGACGAGGTGGGGACGAGCGCGGGGTCGAAGGTCCGCGCGCGGAGCTCGATCGGCGCCTCGGCGGCGGCGCGGTCGGCCCACAGCACGGCGAGGTTGCCGGCGGCGTCGGCCGCCGCCGCGACGTCGGCGACCGCGGCGACGTCGGCGATCACCCGCTTCTCGCCCGCCGGCGCACCGCCCGGGCCGAACCGCCGCGCCATCACCGCCACGTCGTTGTGCCCGGCGGCGCCGTTCCAGACCACGGTGAAGCCGCCGTCGGGGGCGGGGAGCACGGCGGGCCCGGGGGTGAAGGGCAGGATCCAGCTCGTGCCCACCGGCACGGGCGGCCCCAGTGGCGCGCCCGTGGTGCCGAAGCTCCGGGCGTGGACGGCGAGGAACGGCGGCGAGGTGATGCAGGAGATACCGAGGGCCACCCAGGCGGCGACGAACCGGTCGCCGACCGGGTCGTAGGCGGCGGCCGGCTGGAAGATCAGGTCGCCGCAGCCGCCGCCGCCCGGCTCGACGCTGAAGCGCAACCGCACGCCGTTCTCGGCGTCGAACAGCGCGGCGTTGGGCGGACCGCCCTGCCAGACGGCGAAGAACTCACCGCCGGGGCCGCCGGCCAGGCCGATGCGGAAGGCGGGCAGCTCGTGCTCGCCGGAACCGCCGAGGTCGACGGCGCCCAGCTCGAGCCGCTGGAAGCCCTGGGGGCCGTCGCCGAGCACCATGCCTTCGACGACGCCCGACTGCCGGTCGAACCAGGCGACCGCCGCCACGCCCCCGGGCGAGACGGCGACCGCCGGGGCCTCGGAGAAGCCGGTCGCCAGTCCGCCGCCGCGCTCGATCGCCGCGGCATGGCGGTCGAAGCGCTGCCAGACGACGCGCCCATCGTGCCAGACCGCCTGGAAGCCGCCGCCGGGATGAGCGGCGAGCGCAGGGTCCTGGGGAATGCAGGACTCGGGGCCGTTGCCCAGGAACAGGGTCGGCGAGAGGAACGGCTGCGCCGAGGCGGAGAGCGAGAGGACGGCCGCGGCGGTGGCTGCCGCGATCAGGCGCGGGCGAGGTAGCGAGACGTCGGACAGCATCGGCGGGTACCTCCGGAATGTGTGGATGCCATGGCGCGGTATGCCAAGCTAGCATAGCCTCGACCACCGGACGAGAGATCCCCTTGCGCGAAGTCCGGGCCGATGACGCCCGACTTGACACGATGTGAACGATCGTTCTATTTTACCCGGTCATGGGCAAGGGCGACGAGACGCGGGCGGTGATCCTCGACGAGGCGGTCGCGGAGGCGAGCCGGTTCGGGCTGGAGGCGCTGACCATCGGCCAGCTCGCCCAGCGGGTCGGGCTGTCGAAGAGCGGCCTGTTCGCGCACTTCGGCTCGAAGGAGGATCTGCAGCTCCAGGTGCTGGAGAGCGCGGTGGAGCGCTTCGTCGAGACGGTGGTGGCGCCGGCGCTGAAGGCGCCGCGCGGCGAGCCGCGGGTGCGCGCCCTGTTCGAGCGCTGGCTCGACTGGGAGAAGGACCCGGGGCTGCCCGGCGGCTGCGTCTTCATCGCGCTCGCCAACGAGCTCGACGACCGGCCCGGGCCGCTGCGCGACCGGCTGGTCTCGTACCAGCGCGACTGGATCGGCGCGCTGACGACCGCCGCCCGCATCGCGGTCGACGAGAGGCACTTCCGCGCCGAGCTCGACTGCGGGCAGTTCGCCTACGAGTTCTACTCGGTCGTCCTCGCCTACCACCACTTCAACCGCCTGCTGCGCGACCCCGAGGCCGAGGCCCGGGCGCGCCACGCGTTCGACGACCTGCTCGCGGCGGCGACCGCGGGCTCCTGATCCCCCGGAGGTCCCCCGATGGGCACGGTGATCGACCAAGCAAAAAGCACGATCGTTCGTACTAACTCCGATCGGGCCCATGAGGCGGCCGAGATCCCGAACCATGGGACGTCGACCGAGAGCGCCGCCGGGACCGAAGGTTCCGACGCCGAGGAAGGTGCGCCGCGCGCGGAGGCGACGCAGTGGCGGGCGCGCTGGGCGGGGTCCGCGCTGCGCGGGGTCGCCGGCGGCGTCGCCCGCCTCTCGCCGGCCGCGGCGGCGGCTCTCCTCGAGCTGCTGTTCCGGCGGGTGCGCCGTCACCCGGTCCCCGAGCGCGAGCGCGCCTGGCTGGCGGGCGCCGCACGGTCGTCCGTCGAGCTGGGCGGCGCCCGGCTGCCGGTCTGGTCGCGGGGCGAGGGGCCGGCGGTGCTCCTGGTTCACGGCTGGGAGGGGCGCGGGTCGCAGATGGGCGCGTTCGCCGCGCCGCTCGCCGCCGCCGGCTTCCGGGCGGTGGCGTACGACGCGCCGGGGCACGGCGCGGCGCCCGGCCGGCTCTCGTCGCTGCCGGCGATGATCGACGGGGTGACGGCGGTCGCCGGCGCCGTCGGCCCGCTCGCCGGCGTCGTCGCCCACTCGGCCGGCGCGGCGGCGACCTCGGTCGCCCTCCGGCGGTCGCTCGGCGCCGCGGCGGGACTCGCCCCGGAGGCCGTCGTCTTCGTCGCCCCCGGCGCCGACCCCGGCCGCTTCCTCGGCGTCGCCGCCGGCTGGCTCGGCCTGCCGCCGGAGATCGCGCACCGCACCCGGCGGCGGATCGAGGGCCGGTTCGACATCCGCTTCGAGGACCTCCGCACCCCGTCGTTCGCGGGCGAGCTCGACCGACCGCTCCTCGTCGTCCACGACCGCGACGACCGCGAGGTCCCGTGGGAGGAGGGCTCGGCGATCGCCGCCGCCTGGCCGGGCGCCCGCCTGGTGACCACCCGCGGGCTCGGCCACCGGCGCGTCCTGCGCGACCCCGAGGTCGTCGAGCGGGCCGTGTCGTTTCTCGCCGGGCGGGCCTCCTCCACCGGCGGATCGCGCAGCCGGTGAGCGGTCTCCCGTTTCGCGGCGCCGAGGGCGGCGGCATCGGCGGCGGGCCGCCCGCGGGTTGGCCCGAGTCGCAGCGGGATAGGCTCGCGGTGTGACCGAGCCCGAGCGCACCGAGACGGTGATCGTCGGCGCCGGCCCGGCCGGGCTCGCGGTGGCGGGCCGGCTCGCCCGCCTCGGCCGGCCGTACGTCCTGCTCGAAAAGGCCGGCCGGGTCGGCGACGCCTGGCACCGGCACTACGAGCGGCTGCACCTGCACACCGTCAAGGAGACCTCCCACCTGCCGCACCTCCCCTTCCCCGACGACGCACCGCGCTACCTGCCGCGGGCACGCTTCGCGGACTACCTCGCGGAGTACCCGCGGGCGATGGGGATCGAGCCGCGGCTCGGCGAGGAGGTGGTGCGGATCCGCCGTTCCGGCGGCGGCCGTATCGGCGGCGGCCGTTCCGGCGGCGGCCGTGTCGGCGGCGGCCGTCCCGACGGCGGCCGTTCCGGCGGCGGCCGTACTGGCGGCGGTCGGGAGCCGGAGGACGGTGACGCGGGCGCGCTGGGCGCTCCCGACGAGAGCGGCGGCGAGAGCCCCGAGGACGGCTCGGCCCCCGGCCGCTGGCGGACCGAGACCGCGACGGGCGCCGCGTTCGCCTCCGACCACGTCGTCGTGGCGACCGGCTTCAACCGCGTGCCCTACGCGCCTCGCTGGCCCGGCATGGACGTCTACTCGGGCACCGTCGAGCACAGCCACGCCTACCGCTCCGGCGCACCGTGGCGGGAGCGGGCCGTCCTGGTCGTCGGGATGGGCAACACCGGGGCGGAGATCGCGCTGGACCTGCTCGAGCACGGCGCCCGGCCGGCGATCTCGGTGCGCGGCCCGGTCAACGTGGTGCCGCGGGACGCCTTCGGCCGGCCGACCCAGCTCAGCGCGATCATGCTGGCGAAGCTTCCGGACCGGCTCGGCGACGCCCTCGGCATCGTCCTCCGCAAGCTGACCGTCGGAGATCTTTCGCGCTGGGGGATCCGGACGCCCACGATCCCGCCCGCCGCGCAGATCCGCCTCCACGGCAAGACGCCGGTGATCGACGTCGGCACCATCGCCAGGGTCCGCGACGGCTCGATCGCGGTGCGGCCGGCGATCGAGCGTTTCACGCGCGACGGCGTGCGCTTCGCCGACGGCCGCGAGGAGCGCTACGACCACGTGGTCCTCGCCACCGGTTACCGCTCGCGGGTGGAGGACTTCGTCGAGGCGGGCGAGGAGCTGCTCGACCGCCACGGCCATCCGGCCGAGGTCTCGCCCGGCGGCCGCCACCGCGGCCTCCACTTCGTCGGCTTCGACGGCTATTCGGTCGGCGGCCTGCTGCGCACGATTCACCGCGACTCGGGCCGGGTCGCCGAGGCGATCGCCGGGGAGGCCGCCGCGGCATGAGCGGTTCGCCGCAGCGGCCGAAGCCGAGCGACCGGGGCGGGACCCCGGGGGCCGCACGGGCTCGCCGCCGCCAGGGCTCCCGGGGGCCGGGAGGGACGGGCCGGGCCTCATCGCCGCGATGGGCCGCCCGCCGCCGGAGCCTACGGCCCCGGTCCGCCGTCCGGCGGGCGTTCACGGGAGCCCTGTGGAGCCTGCTGGCGCTCGCCGCCTGCGGCCCGGCCGAGCCGGGCGCGGGATCCTCGGCGCCGCCGGCCGAGCCGGGGCCGCTGCGGGTCGCCGTGGTCGAGAGCTTCGCGGCGCCGGCCGGCGAGATCGCGCGGGCGTTCGAGGAGGCCGCGGGCACCCGAATCGTGCTGGAGAAGGGTGCCGCCGAGGAGCTCGACCGCGACGTTCGCGCGGGGGCGGAGTACGCCGTGCTCCTCGCCGCCGACGCCGAGCGTCCCCGGCGGCTGGAGGCGGACGGCCTGGCGGTCCCCGGAAGCCGTGCCACCTACGCGGTCGGCCAGCTCGCCCTGTGGAGCCCCGACCCCGGGCGGCCCGCCGGCGAGGCCGAGCTCCGCCGCGGCGGCTTCGAGAGCCTTGGCGATGCCCGACCCGGCCGTCTCGCCCTACGGCGCGGCCGCCCGCCAGGTCGTCGAGCGGCTCGTACCGGCCCGGAGCCTGGCGGACCGGCTGCTCCTGACCGCCGACCCGGGCGAGGCGCTGGAGGCGGCCGCCAGCGGCGCCGCCCAGCTCGCCCTGGTCAGCCGCTCGCAGCTCGCCGCGGGGGAGATCGCCCAGGAGGGGAGCTGGTGGAGCGTGCCGCCGGAGCTCCACGACCCGATCCGCCACCAGGCCGTGCTCCTCACCGCCGGCGCCGGCGACCCGCGCGCCCGCGAGCTGCTCGACTTCCTCGCCGGCCCCGAGGCGCAGGAGATCGTCGCCCGCTACGGCTACGGGGTGGAGCAGGCGCTGGAGTAGCCCGCGGTCAGCCGTCGCGGCCGAGGAGCTCCTCGGCGTGGCGGACGACGTCGTCCGGGGTGAAGCCGTAGGCGCGGGCGACGTCCTTCCACGGCGCCGACTCGCCGAACCGCTCGAGGGCGTGGACCTCGCCCCCGTCGCCGACCCAGCGGTGCCAGCCGAGCGGCGAGCCGGCCTCGATCCCCAGCCGTTTGCGCAGGCCCGGAGGAAGCACCTCGCGGCGGTACGCCTCGTCCTGCCGCGCGAAGAGCTCCCAGGACGGCATGCTGACCACCCGCGCCGGGACGCCCCGCTCCGCCAGCGTCCTCTGCGCCTCGACCGCCACCCACACCTCCGAGCCGGTGGCGAGGAGCGCGACCGCCGGCTCCTCCCCGCCCGGCGGGTCGGCGAGGACGTAGGCGCCGCGGCGGACCCCTTCGGCGGCGAGCTCCGCCGTGCGCTCGAGGACCGGGATCTTCTGCCGGGTCAGGGCCAGGGCGGTCGGCCCCTCCCGGTTCTCCACCGCCACCCGCCAGGCGGCCGCCGTCTCGTTCGCGTCCGCCGGCCGGATCACCGTCATCCGCGGGATCGCCCGCAGCGAGGCGAGCTGCGAGACCGGCTGATGGGTCGGCCCGTCCTCGCCGAGGAAGATCGAGTCGTGGGTGAAGACGTAGACGACCCGCAGCCCCATGAGCGCCGCGAGCCGCACCGGCGGCTTCATGTAGTCCGAGAAGATCAGGAAGGTGCCGCCGTAGGGGATCAGCGCCTTCGACAGCGCCAGGCCGTTGAGGATCGCCCCCATCGCGTGCTCGCGCACCCCGAAGCGCAGGTAGCGGCCCGAGCGGTCCTCGCGCGAGAAGTCGGCGCCGCCCTCGACCCGGGTGTTGTTCGACGGCGTCAGGTCCGCCGAGCCGCCGACGAGCTCCGGGAGCTTCGGAGCGAGCGCGGCGATCGCCTTGCCCGAGGCCGAGCGGGTGGCGATCGGCCCGTCGCCTGGCGCGAAGGAGGGAAGCCCGGCGTCCCAGCCGTCGGGCAGCGCGCCGGCGAGCCGGCGGTCGAGCTCGGCGGCGGCCTCGGGGTGCGCGTCGCGGTAGCGCCCGAGCATCTCGTCCCAGGCGGCGGAGAGCTCCGCCCCGCGCGAGGCAGCGGCGCGGAACGCCTCGTGCGCCTCCTCCGGCACGCGGAACGTCGGCTCGAGCGGCCAGCCGAGGTTGCGCTTCGTCGCCTCCACCTCGTCGCCCCCGAGCGGCGAGCCGTGCGCGTCCGCCGTGTCCTGCTTGTTCGGGCTGCCGTAGCCGATGTGGCTGCGGACGACGACCAGGCTCGGCCGCTCGTCGGCCTTCGCCGCCTCCGTCGCCCGGCCGAGCGCGGCGAGGTCGTTCGCGTCCTCGACCCGCTGGACGTGCCAGCCGTACCCCTCGAACCGCCGCCCGACGTCCTCGTCGAAGGCGAGCGAGGTCGGGCCGTCGATCGAGATCTCGTTCGCGTCGTAGAAGACCGTCAACTTGCCGAGCCGCAAGTGCCCGGCGAGCGAGCACGCCTCCGACGCGACCCCCTCCATCATGTCCCCGTCGCTCGCGTGCACCCACACCCGGTGGTCGAAGAGCGGGAACCCCTCCCGGTTGAACCGCGCCGCCAGCATCCGCTCGGCGATCGCCATCCCCACCGCGTTGCCCACCCCCTGCCCGAGCGGCCCGGTCGTCGTCTCGATCCCCACCTCCGGCTCGTACTCCGGGTGCCCCGGCGTCGTCGACCCGAGCTGCCGGAACCGCTTCAGCTCCTCCATCGGCATCGGGTAGCCGGCGAGGTGGAGCAGTGAGTACAGCAGTGCCGACGCGTGCCCGCACGACAGGACGAACCGGTCCCGGTTCGGCCACTCCGGCCGCGCCGGGTCGTGCCGCAAGTGCCGCGTCCACAGCAGGTACGCCAGCGGCGCCTGCCCCATCGGCGCCCCCGGGTGCCCCGACTGCGCCTTCTCCACCATGTCGACGGCGAGGAAACGGATCGTGTCGATCGCGACCTGATCGACGTCGGCGGCGGCAGCGGCGCTCGGTAGAGGGCTCATCGGTCTCCTGAGGTGGGGAAGTCGGTTCGACGTCCCGCGAGTCTACCCGGCCGCGGGCGCGGCGAGGGGGAGCGTTTTGACTACCTTTCCACGCGGGATTAGAATTCGACGTCCCTGCCGGGCGTTGTCGTCTCTAGCCCGTAGACCCCGCGGAGAGGTGCTGGAGTGGTCGAACAGGGCTGCCTGCTAAGCAGTTGCTCGGGGTTCACCCCCGGGCCGAGGGTTCGAATCCCTCCCTCTCCGCCATTCTCTCGTCAGACGCTGGAAGCGCGGATCGCACCGGATCTCGGGCGGTCCTCCCTCGTCGCTCACTGCGGCGTGCATGAGCACGCCTCGTTCGGCTCCTCGGTCCGGGTCGCCCGATCTCCGGCACGCTACGCGCTTCCAGCTCCGCGGTACAGCCACAGGACCGCGGCCGGTGAGGCCGCTCGTGCTGCGCACGTCGCTCCGGGTCGGACGACGGCCGCTCGCGCTGCGCGCATCGCTCCGGGTCGTGGACGGCCGCTCGCGCTGTGCGTAGCTCCGGGTCGGACGGGCGCTCGCGCTGTGCGCGTCGCTCCGGCTACTCCTCCTCCTTCTGCCGCACGGTGAGGACCGGGCAGGGGGCGTGCTGGACGACTCTTTCGGCGGTGGAGCCGAGGAGGAGGTGGGCGAGGCCGGTGCGGCCGTGGGTGCCCATGGCGACCAAGTCGGCGCCGCGGGCCTGGGCTTCTTCGACGATGACGTCGGGGGCGTAGCCCTCGCGGGCGACGGTGTCGACGGTGAGGCCCTCGCGGGCGAAGTCCTGGGCGAGCAGGTCGAGGCGCTCCTGGGCGTCGGCGCCGGCGTCGGATAGGTAGCTGATCGAGGTCGGGATGGGGCCGTAGGCGGTGTACTCGATCGGCATGTGGTAGGCGTGGACGAGGACCAGGCGGGCGTGGTCCTCGAGGCCGCGGAGGAGCTCGTGGGCGACCTTCACCGCGCGCTCGGCGCTGGCCGAGAAGTCGGTCGGGGCGACGATGGTGCGGATGGGGCGGCGGGGGGCGTCGCCCGGGTGGACGGTGAGCACCGGGCAGCGCGCCCGCTGGACGACCCGCTCGGCGGTCGAGCCGAGGAGGAGGTGGGCGAAGCCGGTCAGGCCGCGGGTGCCGAGGACGATCAGGTCGGCATCGACCTCCTCGGCGGTGCGGAGGATCGACTGCGAGGGGACGCCGATCGGCACCTCGAGCTCGACCTGGAGGTCCGCGGCCCGCGCCTCCTCCGCCGCGGCCTCGAGCTTGCTGCGCGCGACGGCGAGGAGCTCCTGGCCGAAGTCGGCGGTCGCCGGCACGTACTCGCCGACCGGCGCCGGCAGGGTCAGCGCGTGGACCATGTGGAGCGCCGCGCCGTGGTGGCGGGCGACGTCGACCGCCCAGCCGACGGCAACCGCGGCGGTTTCGGAGAAGTCGGTGGCGACCAGCACCCGTCCGAGCCGGACGGGGCCGCCGCCGTTCTCAGTCGTGCTCTCAGGCTCGGTCATCGTGGCTCCCTGAAGGTGTCGCCGACAGCCTAGCAGCCGGCCGGCGCGACGTCGCCGCCCGCCGAGGCGGGCGGCCCGGGCGCTGTGATACCTTGCCGGCCCCATGGCCGAGACCGCCCTCCGCGGCCCCGTCCGCGTCCGCTTCGCGCCCTCGCCGACGGGCTATCTCCACGTCGGCGGAGCGCGCACCGCGATCTACAACGAGCTGCTGCGCCGGAGCCTCGGCGGGGCGCTGATCCTGCGCATCGAGGATACCGACCAGGCGCGCTCCGACGAGGCGATGACCGCGCTCATCGTCTCCGGCCTCCGGTGGATCGGGGTGGAGATCGACGAGGGACCGCACCTGCAGAGCGAGCGGCTCACCCGCCACCGCGAGCGCGCCGGGGAGCTGCTCGCCGCCGGCCGCGCCTACCGCTGCTTCTGCGGCCCCGACGCCCACGCCGAGGCGCGCCGGCGGGCCGAGGCCGAGGGGCGCACCTTCCGCTACCCGCGCACCTGCCTGCCGTGCGCCGGCGAGGAGAGCGACCGCCGGGCGGCGTCCGGCGAGCCCTGGGTGCTCCGCCTGCGGATGCCCGAGGAGCCGATCCGCTTCGCCGACATGGTGCGCGGCGAGGTCGAGTTCGCGCCCGAGGTGCTCGACGACTTCATCCTCCTGCGCACCGACGGCTCGCCGACCTACCACCTGTCGGTCGTCGTCGACGACGTCGACATGGAGGTGACCCACGTCCTGCGCGGCGAGGACCACCTGTCGAACACCCCGAAGCACGTCGCGCTCTTCCGCGCGCTGGGCGAGCTGGGCGCCCCTCCGGGGCGACGTGCCGACCTCCCACGCTTCGGTCACCTGCCGCTGATCCTCGGCCCGGACAAGAAGCGCCTGTCGAAACGCACCGGGGCGGCGTCGGTCGAGGAGCTCCGCGACGCCGGGATCCTGCCGCAGGCCCTCTACAACTACCTGGCGCTCCTCGGCTGGTCACCCGGCGACGACCGCGAGGTGATGGACCGCGACGAGCTGGTCGAGAGCTTCACCGTCGAGCGGCTCAACGCCTCGGCCGCCGTCTTCGACCGCGACAAGCTCGCCTGGCTCAACCAGAAGTACCTCGCCGCGCTGCCGCTCGCCGAGCTCCGGCCCCACCTTGAGCCCTTCCTCGCCGCGGCGGGGCTGGCGGACGCCGACCGCGGCCGCCTCGAGCGCGCCGTCGAGCTCCACCGCGTGCGCGCCGCCGACCTGCGCGAGCTCGCCGGCCAGCTCGCCCCCTACTTCGCCGAGCGGATCGACTACGAGCCCGAGCTCTGCGCCCGCTTCCTCGCCGACCCCGAGGTCCCCGCCCGGCTCGACGCCCTGCGCGCCCGCTACGCCGCCGTCGAGCCCTTCGCCGTCGAGCCGCTCGAGCGCGAGCTGCGCGGACTCGCCGAGGAGCTCGGCGTCAAGGCGGCGGCGCTCATCCATCCGCTGCGGATGGCGCTCTCCGGCACCCCGGCGGGCCCCGGCGTCTTCGACCTCGTCGAGCTCCAGGGGCGCGAGCGGACGGCCGCCCACCTCGAGCGGTTCGCCGGCTGGCTGCGCGAGCGGCAGCGGGGGTAGGGGCGGGCGGACCCGCGCCCGCGGTGCCGCGGGACCCCGGGCCGTCCGGCCGGCGACGCCGCGCCGGGGCGCTGGGCGCCGCCGCCCGAGGCCGCGCCCGGCCCCTCAGTGGGTCTGCTCGAGCAGGGCCTGGAAGCGCGGGTGGCCGCGGAGCGCGTCGTAGTCCGGGTCCTTCTCGATCCAGTCGCGGTGGCCGAACCCCCGCTCGATCGCCCGCTCCAGCAGGTCGAGAGCCCGGTCGACCTCGCCGATCTTCGCGAAGAGACAGATCCCGTTCATCACGACGCCCCCCTCGTCCGGGTAGAGGGCCAGCGCCTTATCCATCCAGCGGGTCGCGCGCTCGGTCTCGCCGAGGTCGGCGAGACCGGTGCCGCCGAGGGCGAGCGCCCTGGCGTCGGCCGGCTCGAGATCGAGCCGCCGCTCGGCGCGCCGCACGCCCTCGCGGACGGCCGCCTCGGCCTCCTCCTCGCGGCCCAGCAGCCTGAGCGACTGACCGCGGAGGATCGGCGCCTGGAAGTCCTCGGGCCGGATCTCGGCGGCGCGGCGGAACAGCTCGGCCGAGCGCTCGATGCGGCCACCGGCGAAGCAGGTGCGCGCCCACAGATACCAGGCGTCGAACAGCTTCGAGTCGAGCCGGGTCGCCTCCTCGAACTCCGCCTCCGCCTCGTCGTAGCGCCGGTCGAGGGACAGCGTCAGGCCCCGCGCCGCCCGCGCCGTGGCGAGCTCCGGCCGGAGCTCCAGGGCGCGCGCGCTCGCCCGGTCCGCCTCGCGCAGGTTCGTCTCGTCGCCGCCCCACCACTGGTAGAGCCAGGCGTGCGCCTCGGCGAGCCCCGCCCAGGCCGGCGCGTACTCGGGGTCGAGCTCGAGCGCCTGATCGAAGACGGCGATCGCCTCGATCGTCGTCGTGCGCCGGAACTGGTTCACCAGGTAGCGTCCGCGCAGGTAGAGCTCGTAGGTCTCGATCCGCGTCTCCGGCCGCACCTCGGCCGGCGCCGCGAGCCGCACCCCGAGGTGGTCACCGAGGCAGCGCACCACGCACTGCGCGATCTCGTCCTGGATCGCGAAGACGTCCTCGAGCTGGCGGTCGAAACGGTCCGACCACCGCTGGTACCCATCGCCCACGTCGACCAGCCGCACCGTCACACGTAGCCGGTCCCCGGCCTTCCGCACACTCCCCTCGAGCACGGAGTCGACTCCCAGCCGCTCGCCGGCGACCCGTGCGTCGACCCCCGCGCCGCGGAACTGGAACGACGAGGTGCGGGCCGCGACCCGCAGCCCCTCGACCCGCGACAGCGCGTCGAGCAGCTCCTCGGCCAGCCCGTCGCAGAAGTACTCCTGATCGCCCGCCGGGCTGAGGTCCGCGAACGGGAGCACCGCGATCGAGCCCGCCTCGCCCGACCGCCGGCCGGCGCGCCGGCCGGTCGGCGTCCCTCCCGGCGCGGCCGTCGCCCGCGGCGGCTCGAGCTCGGCGGCCACCGACTCCAGCGCGAACTCCAGGTCCCGCGCCGACTGGAACCGCTCCGCCGGGTCCTTCGCCAGGCAGTGCTCGATCACCCGCGCGAGCGACGGCGGCACCCCCGGCGCCCCCTCGGCGAGCGGCGGCGGCTCCTCGTGGAGCACCGCGGCCGCCGTCGCCCCGGCCGTCGGCCGAGCGAACGGGCCCACCCCGGTCAGCATCTCGTAGAGCACCACACCGACCGCGAACAGGTCCGCCCGCCCGTCCACCGGCTCCCCCCGCACCTGCTCCGGCGCCATCGAGGCCGGCGTCCCGACCGCCTGCCCCACCGCCGTCTCGGAGAGCGTCGGCGCTCCGGCGTCCGCTCCGTGCGGCCACAGCTTCGCCACCCCGAAGTCGAGGATCTTCAGCATCCCCGACGGCGTCACCACCAGGTTCTCCGCCTTGAGGTCCCGGTGGACGATCCGCGCCGCGTGCGCCGCCCCGATCCCGCGCACCAGCTGCAGCGCCAGCCCCACCGCCTCCGCCGCCGGCAGCCGCCCCCGCCCCAGCTGCGCCCGCAGCGACTCCCCGGGCACCAGCTCCGTGATCAGGAACGGCCGCCCCTCG